>Ga0209782_1002613_pt1 | contig 10090 bp, 7 predicted proteins | sample WorMetmaBAHAMAS1_FD_187390 | JGI IMG/M metagenome (GOLD analysis project Ga0209782, IMG submission 187390) | Marine gutless worms symbiont microbial communities from Max Planck institute for Marine Microbiology, Germany - Inanidrilus... | ecosystem: Host-associated > Annelida > Digestive system >...
CTTCATCACTTCTTTATCGCGGCACCGATATTTTTCGCAGATGATCCACCATCTCAGTTTAAATGGACGTTTTTTCAGGTGAATGTGGCTTAGCCTCCACCTGTTCCAGAGAAACTTCTGGAAAATTGTTTTTATACCGGACCTTTTGGTCAGCCGACCAAACACCTCAGAGCACCGAGTTAAACTCAAAGTACCCATCCCAACCATGTAAAACTCACTCAATGCCGGACTGCCCTAACCCACCTAGACTCCTCAGGAAGGGCTTTCCAGAACCAGATTATATTTTGCATAGCTACACACGATAATTATTTATTTGCATGATGACTGAAACGAACTATCTGCTGCATAAAATAATCAATAATATCTTTGCGCGTTAGTAAAACAATAAAAATCACACGGTGTTAAATTTTACAATTAGTATGCACCAATCAATGACATACTGCACACAATGTCTCGTGTATCACGCAATTAACTGTGCTGAAGGACAAATATATACTGAGAATTGCTATCTCGGGCAAACAATCATTAATGTCATTATTTTCAGGACAATATTAATTGCCAATAAGAGGCATTGCAGAAAAATTCACTGTAATGGTACCTAACATTCCCTAAGGCTGTCTGTGTAGTAAACTATAAGCACCATACCCTATGGTTCTAATAGAAGGATTATAGCAGTATCTGACATTTCTGTACCTTACTGTATCTAATCATTACAATATACTCACTGTTTTCTTTGCTTGTTAACCGCTTTAGGCTATTTTACTTGTTACTCGTACTATTAATTGCAACTTATTTGGCTTTTTTAAGTATACTTAACAAAATTTTGTTTTCTAAAAATTTGTCTGCTTAAACTGCATATAAATAAGCATCTGATTTTAATAACTCTCCAGTTTCCACACATTCTGTTGATTGAAGGAACTGAAGCTATTATACATCACAATGGAGTCTCAAAAGATACTAATACTGAAATAACCCACCTGCATTTCTGAAAGCGAGAAAATGTTTCAAAAATGCATGTTTAATGCAATCTGCCTGTGGCATATTTGCAATAATGAGTTCTACGATTGCAGCATCATGAAACTGATAATCAGATTATTTGCCACATACTATTGTATTCTATATAACAGACACAGTATTAAATCAAACAAACCAGAGATGAGTGAGTCAACAATGTGAGTTGCCTGTTCTTGTGCTGTTTGCACCACCCGGTGAATATGATCAGACAACTTCTCTAAGAAATACGATATCTGCACCAAATTTTGTGGAGACCTGATCTACTGTTTCAAAAATAATTATGGACTTTATGACAGCTACCGAAAAATGAAATTCCCCACCTACATTTGCATATGCCATTTTGATTACATTATTATCATTATTATTTGTTTGTATTATTCTCCAATATTATTCAACCAACTTACACCAAATTTGGTGGGGATATAGATTGATAAATCTGTAATTAACATTATTATTCTAGATTTCCCAAACTCTCTTTCATTGTGGGATGATTAAGCCACCAATTGAGAATCTTCTGAAAATCTAGTCGAAAATTGTGATTTTTTGACACCATGAAAAAATTATGGGAGGGTCCCTGAAGTCTTAAGACCTGCCTATTAAAACAACACCTATGTGACATATATTCATAACAAGTTCCCCGATCTCCAGTGGCACATCACTAAGATTAGAGGTTTAAAGTCGGGTTGCACCATCCATACATAACTTAAGTAGTCCTTAAATCTCCAATTAACATGTTGCACTACCGCCACTTAACTGCTAATTTAGTGGAGATATAATTAGCGATTTAACGACTACTTAAAGTTAAGTGGCCACTAGCTAAGTGACGATTTAAGTGAGGTTGGTGCAACCCGCCCTAAATATGAAAAAATAGTGGATCAGTCGACCGTTTTACTACATATGAATGGGCGACTAACAATCAATTTTTTTCTCAAATGCGGACGTCATTAACTTATATTCACCGCATAAACTACTGCCATGAAATATTACCGCAGCACACATTTCACAATACCACAATATACTGCTAGGGTGCCAGTGGATAACTATAAGTGCATGAATACACTGTACAAACATGTAACTATCACTACAACAAAGCATCACTTAATACGTTTGCATACAAAACACCTTTGTAACAACAATTAGGGCTGTAAAGTGACTGATTTTTGTACGTACATCAACTGCATGATTATAAATGAACTGAATGTTTTTTTGTGCATTCCATGTCACAATTTCACATTTATGAATTAACATTCATTAGAAAGGCTATTAAGGCCACATTAAAATGCAAATATATTCAAACACAGCAAACACTAAACTTAATGACTGTAAATAACATTTTGCCTTGACAGAGGCAACAGATATTCCCCACCTACAACAGTTAATGAAGGTGAGTTCTGCCCTTTCCGGTAAGTACATACTATTAATGATAACGGAAATGATAATTCGTCATCCAGTTCCTATATGTGTTCTCAGTTGCTTAATTTAGGAGATACTGACGACTGGAATTTTGGGAAACAATTTCAATCCTTTCCAGTGATCACATGATACCAACGATCACGATGACAGACAGTCGATGACTTGCTGTTGATGTTTAGTACAGCAGTAACTATGGTTGTTACTCACTTAGATCTCAAGATACCGATGACAACATATTAATGAAAATATCTGACAATAAATTTCTTACAAAATTTGGTCAACTATTTGAGCATATTTAGCAGCGACCACCACCATCTGTTTTAATGATCATTTGCCGGGTGAATCCAGTTCCACTGGATCTGGAAGAGAATCTTCAAATTCAAGTGGTAGAGGTTTTCTTAGAGCTGCAACTCATTTCAACAGTGTTAATTTATATTACTATTAAAGGTAAATTGGTAAAACATGTACAGCAGTTCGCAACTAACCTCACCACAGTGGGAACTCGCGTGCCAAGTGGGATCACACAGTGTTACCTGCCACCTGGCAGAGGTGACATCATTCCCACCTTTACATTTACCCCAGCCAATTAAAGCTGGTACTAGATTTAGTGACCCCAGAGGGATGAAAGGCAGAGTTGACCTAGCTGGCTTGGTTACATACTGAGGTGGTATACCTGCTCAAAGGCAGTCACCCATCCCAGTACTCACCGGGCTCAACATGGAGTAACTTCATTTACGCGACGAACGACACTACCGCTACGCCAAGCTGCCAACAATTATTACAGCCCTAATAATATCTGTACAGTGTACGCACGCAACATCGCTTGCACACCAATACTGTACTATACAAAACAGTGACTCAACAGAATGCACAGCTACTACCGTACGATATTTTACAAACTTGCATCTTAGAGCACATCCAAAATTGTTACTACAAAAAGAACTGAATCGTCAGATACAACCATTATGCAATAAAGTTCAACACCTTAACACACTACTCATGTCAAACAGAAACTTTTGATCAAACAAATCGCATTCTGTCAGTAATTGGTCCAAACTACTGTAGACACCTGTGTATCGCCAACTAATTTTCCTACCAGACATTACGCAACCACTGCAGAAATGACCTTTATTAAATTACCATTTTATTAAATTACTATCTTATTTGCATGTCAGTGACAAATACAGATCTCATAGAAAGTAAATAAGTAAAGGCGATAAACATATAGTTACAATTATAAATTATTTATATACTATTCATTTATTTCTGTTTATCTGGTATTATAAATACGGTTACATAAACTGATGCGCTCAGTAGCAAGGCAATTGTAGCTAGCAGACACAGTATTTGCTGGTCTTATCAGTCAATAAAATTCGGTTGAAATTCGTGCATTAGTTTCGGCTGTTATGCTATACTCTTGCCACTTACAAATACAAATCACAAGCTGTAGGGCCAATTATGTAAAACATCATCCATAAAACCGAAGTACCGGTACATAGTTTATCGTAACGTCGCCACGGGCAACGGCCACAGTCAACGTGCACAAAAAATTTGGTGTAGTTTGGCAGTACAATTGTTCACAGTATGTGAGCATACAGACAGAGAGACAGACATGCTTGTCACAAAACTTCTCATCCCTCCTGGAGATGAAGTAAACAGATGAAAATGAATTTCATAGTCTTACAGATTATCAAAAATGTCTGACACGCTCGGAGCACTATGCTCTTCTCAAATATCCAGCGACTGTCACAAGCTGCACACAAAATCGGTTACTATAAATCTAGTTTTTAATAAACATCTCTACGTACATAATAAACTGTTGCAAATTTGTTAAGACGGAACTGTACAGACAACACAGCTGTAATTGCGATATACGAAACGGCTCCGAAGTTACGCAGCATTCACAGGAATCATTTTCAACAATGACAGCATATAATACACTTAATCACAGAGACGTGTAACAGTGGACCGACAACATACAACATGCATACATGCAAAACAGCATGGCAGACGACCAGCAGCCACATTTACGAGTCAAGCACGGTTACACATCTTTGGTGTGAATACACTGTCTTCAGCCTGCAAACCACTGGTAAGTCTAGGTTGGCAACAGAGCACCCATGTTAATATCAGCCATCAGCAAAACTGCCAGACAGCAAGCTGTTTTATTTTCCGGTGACAAACTATCATTAACACACTGTGTTAGGTATTACACATAATAATTCAACTACAGTGAAACGAATGCCAAATGCACAAGGCTGAATTATGCTAAATGGTAGAATAGATGTATTCACAGAGTGGTTATCTGCTGATTAGTAGCTGTACTGCAACTTATGTAGTGCGCAAATTTTCAGCTAACTATGACACGAACAACATCAGTACAAATGAAATTTCTGCACGCTGCACGTGTTCCACACTTACATCTGCCATTGTGTTTTAACTGTCAAAAGCGAGACAGCAATCTCGTCACCGAAGCTACTTCTTCGAGCCCGCTGTCTTTGAATCCTTCGCCTCCTTCCCTTCTTTTGTTCCCGTTTTTATTGCAACGGGAACAGATGGCACAACGGCAGGCTTCGGACCCCCACGATGGATGCCACTCTTAACGCCGACAACAAACGTTTTGGAAGTTTCGTGTAACAATGATCCTGATTCCACATGTGGTCGAATGCAGTCTCCACCAGCCATCTGGCTGTGCTGTTGACATGCAACGAAGGCACAGCTGTCATCTGGTGCTGTCGTATCCCGACTGTCCTGCCTCGAAGCCGTTCGAATGTCGACGGAGACCGGCTTGACTTGTGCCGACTCGTGCACCAACTGTCGACTCTGGCCAGAGCCGGCGACGAATGACAGCGTCCGGCCAGGCGAGTCGACATCCACCCGCAGTGGTTCAGGTGGATGGCCTCGTCCGCACATTCGTGCATCGCGTCTTCTGTCTCCCAAACTTCCAACGTCGCCATGACCCGCTGTCACGTCACTGAAGAAAGTTAACGCTGAAACGGCACCGCTGGAAGACTCGGTATCTCGCACTGCATGACGCTGGTCTGGTCTCAGTGATGCATCCTGAGCTGCAACAGCATCAACCCGGAGAAGACCGATGCCGCGTTCCAGCTGTCCAGACATCGAGCGACGGTGAACTTCGCCGTGGCTGTGCTGAGGACCAGACAGCCGACGCTCCGGAGACAGCGCTCGCCTTAGCAGTCCAACATCGGACGCTGCCAGGATGGCCGCCGGCTTATGCGACTGGTTTGACGCCACTGCGGCCGTCAATCCAATTCCCGTGTGCGGCTGTGCTGGATTGTATAACTGCGCCATGTTGGAGATGCCGGGAATGTGGGCGGCGACCAGTGGCGCTCCTCCAGTGATGTGTCGGTGATGGATAGCCGATGCAGTGGTCAAAGGACTTGGACTGCGTGACGGCGATGTGGCGGCCCCTGGCGACGGAGATGGTGTTCTCACTAGAGGTGAAAGCGGATTATTATGCCAGGACTTGCGTCGGTTTGCGGCGGCCGGACGTGTCACTGTCAACTTGTGCTTTAGACTCAGGCCCAGAGAACTCGGTCGGCCACCAACGGGCATTGGTATTGGCGAGGAAGTGGCTACTGCTGGTGAGCCAGGAGCGCTTGATCCCGGTGAGCTGCTCTGAGACGATGAATGAGCCGAGTCTGACATCCACGACTCGGCAGCTGCCGTCGACTGAAGGCGCGGCACGACAGTCGTTGGCGACCCAGGAATACTGTCACTAGAAGATGTCGATCGACAATGGGGAGACAATGGCGACGATGTTGCAGTCATCTGCTGCTCGGCTGCTTTCCGACTGCTCAGCTGACGAAACAAAGACGCCCTGTGCCGGTCGTATTTTGGCCGTCGGCGATGCCTCGATACTGGGGTGTGCGGCATATGTTCATGACCATACATGTCTGGACCACAAACCATTCCAACACCGCTGATGGCGCTCGGCATCTTGCGCGCTCCGATGCGTATCGACGTGCTGGCAAGTGGAACGGTGCGCAGAGCAACGCTGACGCCACCGGTGAGAATGAGTCGTACTAGCTCAATGTGCAGCAGTCCCTGGACGGACGTCCCATTAACGTGAGTGATAAGATCACCAGCCGACAACCCAGCATCCATTGCAGGGCTGTTCGGCTCCACAGCCTACAACAAGTCATTCGATAAATTATTATTAATAACCGTCTTTAAAGTTTGGCAAAATCTGATAACTGATATAATTTTGCGATGCACTAAAGATTAAGTTACAAAGACGGTGATTGTCAGGACTGTCATCTGAACTGCAATAATGAAAATCTCCGAAATTAATTGGCTATTCATGGGCCCCAAGTGGTAACCAGTTAATCCCAAATAAATACTAAAAATGGCTATTGATTTAATTTGGTTGTTTTTCAACACATACTGGTACACTGTTACGAACAAAATTAGCAATTTAATTTTGCACTAGTAATCATTCACATATCTGACACGTAAATGACATTTGCCAAATATCATTTCAGTTAAGTGACAAAAATCTAGTAAAATGACATATCTAATGCAACAATAAAACAAACGCAACATGAAACTGATTAACAGAGTTTTTAGCTAACAGCTCTTCTGCACTTTTGACATTTATTTTTTTTCAATTTTAACATCAATTTGTAGATCGACACTTGCAGAAAGTAAGCTAGTAGGTATGGCTGGTGGTCTGTCTTAGTAGTGATGACAATATGCACATCAATGTCATTATTCTATGTTGAGTCCACTTAGTACTGAAATGAGTGACATATCAGCTCAGTATTTTAACATTTATAAGTGCCAATTTAGCAGATCAGTTACCAACACTGGTACTGGCCAGTCATCTTGTTGACGATGATTATAATGTCAGCTTAACGGGGTTTAACATTAGCTGGCTTAAAGCTCCCATGCAACAGACCCCATAGTCTATGATGTGTGCCTCTTCATTTAACTGATGCCTCAGGTACTGAGACACGTTATGTGCAATGTCGTTCATATTGCACAATTTTTATTTTCAGCTTACAAACAGACCTTATGTCACTTGTCCCATATTTTCCAACCCTGCAGTATTGTGCCACATTTTCCATTTCTCAAATTTTCTACCCCTCCAATCTTGCACTACATTTCCCTTTCCCGCATTTTCTACTGCTGATTTTCTTTTTTCCATGTTTTCAGTTTCTTGCTGCATTTTCATGTCCTGAATTTTCCACCCTTGCAATTTTGTACAGCTTTTTCCTTTCCTACATCTTCAGCATCCCTAAAATCTTTTTAGTTTTCTTCAAACAGGTACGTCGGCATTATGCGGCAGTAACAAATCATCAGTAGAGGACTTCTCACCACAACGAGATGATGCAGCGTGTAGTACTCCGAGTCGCCATAGTAGACGCGGATTGCTCGCAGTGTGAAGCCGTAGCCACGCGGCCCACGACGAATCACAACCGACGGCTTCAGCAAGAGAGCTGAGGGATTCGGTCGATCCGGCAGAGATGCGCCTTCATGACTGCCAGTGGTCGAGCCAGTTGGAATGTAAGTCGGTGAATGTCCCGGATGAGTTGGCGACGTGCTCACATCAGCAACTGCACAGTATTGTCACCATCATCACACAATATGTTTGTAAAACACAAAGTTCTTCCCAAGCCACATAAGCTTGTGAACGGCACTGATCTCATAGTCAGTCAGTTGGTGTTTAACGTCCATTTTCAGCACAAATATATGGCTAAATCAGGGACAAAAAGTCAGGGGTGGAGAGCTACCCAGTATAGGAAGGCCAGCGAAATATTAACCTCAACCCTGGCCGCCTTTTTATTCAGCAGCCACCCAAAAAGGGAAAGGGATCGAGAGGCTCATTTAAATTATTACACCAGCGCCAATAACAGGAAGAGACAACTTCAAACCACAAGACACAAATAAATCGAAAAACACAAACAATCATGCATCCTCAACTAAAAATACCACAAATAAAACTAAAGCACATTTAGTCGCCTCCTACGACATCTGGGCATGGAAACGGAGTGGGACTATTGTGGTAAAATGGGAAGGGATGAAAAGCAAGAAGATTGATGAAGCATGAATAAGAAAGGGTGAAAAGGAATAGATACTGAAAGATAGAGAAGAAGGTGGGGAAGTTGGGAAGTGACGGGACAAGGGGGGATTGCTCCGGGCCCACACGGGGCGAATGGCACTGATCTTCGATTTGTAGCCCTTAGTCAGACACCAGCTTATGCCGCAAGAGCATGGATATGGATGGGGCTAGTGCATTGCATGGTGTGTCTGTTTATGCCTCAGCTTTTGCTGGTACCAAGTTATACTGCTTCGTGACAGAGGCATATGGGTGTGAACAACTTGCCCAAGGTCGTTCAGATGCTGATATATCAAATATATACTATACTGCATATAACACTACTCAGTTGGGACAACCACAACCACGTCCACTATAATGATGATTTTCGAGGTGAACCTGAATAAACGGGTTTACTGCCTTTGAGGTACAAGTGGCAGACATTTTTCACAGGCAGGATGCACTTCCAGTCACCTAACGACCAGTTTCAAAGCACCAAAGGGAAACTCGGAGGAAAGTCTCCCACTCAGCCTCAATTTTTTCTAGATCCACTGACCGACACTTAAGGGAAATGGCATGCCAGATCTTGGATTTCAGTACCCTAAGTTTAAATAAACAGGGAATAAAAATACAACAGATAAAAAAAGAATTTTAATTCTTCTGTGCTGCTTAATAAGCACAGCATCACATGATGGAAAAGAAGAAAAATCAGGAAGCATATGCATATAGGACTAAATAAAACAGACAAGTCTGAGTCAAAAAATTCATACAGTTTTCAGTAACTGTCCCACGCAACATGCAAGGTCAAACAGAAACTAAATACATATAGTGACTACTGCTGGTGGAACAAGATATTAGCAGCATGAAACATCAGCCTAGATCGTGGCTATAATGAAATGCCAGCCACAGTATATCACCACATCAAGCAAGTGCATGCAGCAGTGAATGTCAATGAAACGGATATACTAGCACTGCAAATTGATGTCAACGTAATGCATAATGGTACACCAATAACCTTTCAGAGGTATCTGACAAGCTGAGCATTAAACTGACAAAAGAATAGGACGCAGTAGCAGAAGAGCGACTGTAAACTGGGAGAAGTCTTCTACAAGCTGGACGGTCTTCATGACAGCAAACCAACATTGTCACAGCACGGACTGAACTCAACGCACTGATGCCAACCAGAAAAATCATGGACACTGGACCTACTTGTGTTTATTGGATCCACCATATGGCTTCAGAAGAAGGAAGCAACACTTGATCCAGCTACGGCTGGTATAAGGGCGGGAGACACTGCCTCTGCCGGGTGGCAGGTAACTCTCTATGTGATCCCATATGGCATACAGGCTCCTGTAGCAGTGCAGTGCTTCAAGCACAAACTGCTATACTGCTCTACCTTACCTTACCTTGCCCAAGTAATGAAACAGTAACCAGGAAGGACGAGGAGGGACTTTACTCTCTTTCGCTTTATCTCTCTCTACTGGCCTATTTCATGGACTTACTGACGGTTTGCCCGAGCCCCATAAGTTCCAACGGCATCTGTATTAAAAATTATAATGGCTGATTTTCAGGTGAACACGTGCGGTTCCTCTGACTTTGACA
>Ga0209782_1002614_pt1 | contig 10090 bp, 4 predicted proteins | sample WorMetmaBAHAMAS1_FD_187390 | JGI IMG/M metagenome (GOLD analysis project Ga0209782, IMG submission 187390) | Marine gutless worms symbiont microbial communities from Max Planck institute for Marine Microbiology, Germany - Inanidrilus... | ecosystem: Host-associated > Annelida > Digestive system >...
TTCTGAAGACGCATTTATTTTGTCGTAGTTTTTAATTGTAGTTTTATCTGTTCAGTGCCCCTGAAGCGGTACTCCCGTGATAGCGTCACTTTTAATCTTGTCGAACATGAATGAATGAAATTTGGTACCATCTTTTAGCCCATTTATTACAGTTGAAAGGTCTGCTATTCATTTGTTGATATGTGGAGGCATTTCGAAGTTACACACTTCCGATTGACGGTCTTTCGACGAAATTTGTCGAAATTTTGGGTTTTCCCCCCGCTAAATTTTTAGGGGTTGACGATAAAAATTTTGAAATGTACGTTATTTGCCTTTATCCCACACGAAATTTGTGTGCAAATTTCGTGGCAATCCGTGTTGTGATCAGCATATTTGTCTGTGAGGATATCTCAGAAACCACAGGACTGAATTTAACCAACATTTTTACTGCATTTTCACTGTCGCTATGGATCAGCATAGTCCTGCTCTGGCTGCATTATGTTATGTACTTCCAGTTTTATGGATGACTTCATGTTTTCACATAATGAGCCCTACAGCAGTCATATGACATGTATTCCTGCATGCTGAGAGGATAGCACGAGTCCTATAAGTACAAAAAGCCAGCAAGTGATGCACACTGGGAGGGGAGAAGTCTGCTATCTATAGTTGCTTTGTTACTATATACCACTTTTATTTTCAGAGTAATACCACAATTGTGAACACTGTACACTCTATTAATTTGATAAAATTACACTATTTTATACTATGTTATACTAGGTTTTCTTAGTGCAGTGGTGCAATACTTGTGTGTGTGTGTGTGTGTTATAGATACCATTTTCGAAGTTCTTTCTGTGTTACAAGAGTCGTATACAAGACAAACAGCATGCAGTGGAGCTCAACAAAATTTCTGCTCTCGGTATTACTCTTATGGATGGATCAAGTGGACCATTTCAGCTTGAACTGGACTATATTGCAGTTCTGTATGACTCGACCCATACCCATACTTTCGAGTACGAGATGTATCCAGTAAAAATGAGTGCTGTTTATTAGACAGAAATTGATAACATCATGCGTAATGTGTAAAGTATGTTGGCATGTGATTAGGAATGATCTCGGCTTACGTAGCCTGTGGTTTCAGTCTAGTATTCCGTTATAGGAACATATTCAAGATAAAAAGTTACGGTGTTGTGTTGTTATAACTTTTTGCTTACTGCAGCAGACAGAGTTTCAGTTTTTGTTTACCTGTTGTTATATTAGCAGCTATCAACTGCTTTGGCTGATAATAGCTAAAATAGTTTCACTAGATATTTAGGACTTTATGATACTCATCAGCATAACTTCATTAAATTTAATGTATTTATTCAGCATTACTTTTTAACAAATCTGTGCAAACTAAAATAGTAATAATTTACAACAATAGCTGCTTATAAGCTAATTATAAGCAATTACAGTCGAGTTGTCACAAATACTGCTAATTTGGGAAAGTTCTTTTGAAGTAAAGCTATAAGCTACTTTACTGACACAGTATCAAAATTTTGACACAAAGATAAATTGAGCAAGGTTTAACGTCCAACCAAACACATTATAGGTCATATCGTGGATGGGTTTTACGGGTCAAAAGACCCAACCAACAGTGTCAAAGCACTGAAGGAAGAGAGGTCCTAAGGACTAGGCTTCAATCCCACTAGGTCCACCCCACTGTGCTGACAATAACACAACACATATGCAGTATGAAAAACAAAAACAAAATACAAACAGATAAACACAAATAAATCTAAGCTATGCACAGTGAAATGCACCCAGTGTGACAAAACCTAACCCAGAGAACTGCTCATCTAAGTGTGCTCAGATGAGCAGCAAACTGGAGGTGGCCTACAGAAGCTTCACTCAGGTGATGATATTGCTCTTTAATGGCTGATGACACATGGCTCATAACTGCACATGATAACAATGATGAAATATAAACCTAACAACAGTCAACATTTCCTAGTAAAAAAGATACTATATGCAAAACTAGAATACCTAGCGGTATATGGTCGCACCTGTATGGGTGAATCGTGACTACTTGACTACTATCAATTTGTGTTCCGCATACTGGCAGCTTTCCTCCCTAACCATGCAAAATTTTGTGGCGATCGGTTAAAAAATGCCCGAGATATCCGCAATCAAAAATTTGTGCTCCCCAAAATGTGGGCCAAAGTTCACCAAAATCGCTTAAGACCTGCTACCCCCTAAGACCTCCCATCATACCAAATTTCATCGCGATCGGTCAAACCAGCTTGGAGAAAAGCGTTACAAAAATTGGGCCTCGGACAAAAAAATTATTTTGTCACGGACAGAAACGTGACTACTTAAGTCGCGACTCGCAGTGTGTGAGAGGCGTGACTAATAAACACAAAAATAAAGCCAGGTTTGGTCACATATTATGACCTCAGGCCTGGAAATGGAGCATAGACAAACCCACATAAGGCAAAGAACTGAGGCACAAAGACAAATCTGAAAAGCATCGATTGGCATATCAATTAATTGTACACTGATGCGTGTCGAAGTATAGCAAGCCACAATGAGCATAACGGAAAAGACCCAATTTCTGTGGTTCATGTATCCGAAGGTAGTGCAGAGACATAGTTAAGAGAGGTGGGATAACAAATCACCGTTCAATTGCGTACTAACTCAGCAACATCTATGCCAAAAATTACCATAATCGGGTGATGTGCACTGAAGTTATAGATGGCAACATCAGTGTCGTTTTTATAGAGACAGTGTACGTTAGTCTAAACCACGCTTTCACACACGAATGCCACAAATTTGCTATTGGTTACAATGGGCTGCCCCATATCCACCGCCCAAAATTGCTCCTGACCATGGAGCAATCAGCACCGCCACCCATACTTGGACCGACTACCCCAAATAGCATCCAAATCTAGTCAGCCTTTTTTCCACAGCTCACCGGACAGATGCAGAATGACCTGTACCAAAAAGCTGCTTTGCTATAAGAGTGCCACAGCCTAACAAGCAATAAGCATTATTATACTACGAACTATAACGTCGATAACAAAATTCAAACAATCTTAATATCTTAATAACAGCAGATAGAGTTCAAGACAAAGGCAAAGTAGGCCTATACATATTCAATACTTATAACAACAATTAATAATAAAACAGTTAATATTTTATACCCCCAAAACATGTAGATGCCTATGAGAACTTGCTTGAGAGGTGGTATATAAGTTGATATTTTGATCTGTTACAATGGATAAAATCAAGGCAGTCACAGTGACGACGATAAAACTAACAAATTATCTTTGATATTACTGTGGGATGACAATAAGACGAAAGTGACAGCATCAACAATGCATACTTGGCAAAATGCAAATACCACTGCAATAATGTAATACTAGCAGCAGCATGATCATATACTACATCAGACATATGTTCCTGGATTTTTACAACACAGCAGTTTATAATTAACTGATATGAGTAAAAGTAAACTAGAAGTAGAAAACACAATATTTTGTGCCTCAGATATGAACAGCAGTGATATACATGTAGTCGTTTACTGTTAACTGAAATTGTAAAATATCTGGATCAACGGAAATCATTTGCACCTAACTCAAGACAGATAACTGTGTCAACACATCACTCAATTTTTACAGGCCACACAATACTGATGTCCAACCAACAGTGTTAAAGCACTTAGGCAACAAAAATGAAGGCAAATTATCTTTAAAAAGTAACTACATGTAAAATTAATGGAATGGAAATTGTTTCACTGCCACATATATTATCTGCTGTGTGGTGTACATTTATCAGAATTGTAAGCATGAGCTTAATTTCTCGTTTCTGAAATGTGGTCTCCATTTAGTATTGTGCTGTTAAATTTACATACAACGGTTACCACCATATTGCTGTAACGAGTGTATTAGCCAGTAATAAACTAACACTGGAAATGTACCTATTGTTTTGGGAGATTAAAATGACCGATTTTCACTGTGTGTACAAACGAGTAAGGGTTGCCTGAAAATCGCTACTAAAAAATTGAAACTAAAAGCTCATAAACTTCCCCGTTTGTTACTTGTCTGCAGAACAACATATTATAGTTAAATTTATACAGCCCATTCAAATACCATTAAATTATTATGTAACTGAGCAGAAAAATGTATGTTGATTGATTGCGTTAAAGTTTAACGTGCCACTCATTTCAGGGATACTCTTCCCAGCCAATCTCATGGCTAGTACTGAGAAGATCAAAATCAAAGCCAAGAGACTAATAAAAAAACTAAATATACAACCACTATATTAACAAAATACAAATCATCGAACACAAAAAAACTACAACATAAAATAAACCGAGACAAATAATAACCATGCTTAGTTGCCTCTTACCACATCCTGCGTGGAAACAGAGTGGTCATATTCTCAAAGGAAAAGATAAAGAAGTAAATAAGACAGGAAAATATAAGCAAGAAAAAAGGAATCAAGTTACAAGAGTTAGTGTTCAACGTCCCTTTCCAGCACAAATATATGGCTATATCAGGGATGAAAGGTCGGGTGGAGAGCTATCCCTACCCAGTATAGGAAGGCCACTGATATATTAACCTCAACTCTGGCCACCTTTTTATTCAGCAGCCACCCAAAAAGGAAAAGGGATCAAGAGGCTCATTTAAATTATTACACCAGTGCCGACCACAGGGAGAGAACTTCACACCACAAGACAAAAATAAATAAAATACAACACAAATAAGCATGCATCCTTAACTAAAAATACCATATAAAATAAAATTAATGTAAATAAAACTAAAGCCATGTTTAGTTGCCTTCTACAACATCTGGGCGTGGAAATGGGATGGGACTATTCTGGTAGAATGGGAAGGGATGAAAAGCAAGAAGATAGATGAAGCATGAATAAGAAAGGGAAAAAAGGAATAAATATTAAAGATACCGTACAGAAGAAGGTGGGGAAGTGACGGTATAAGAGGGGATTGCCCCGGGCCCACACGGGGCCAAGTTACAAAAAGCAAGATAAGGTGAACAAACACACAAACAATCTATATAATGCCACAATCTATAATGTTTCTGGGACACATTACACCCCGGCACCTACAAAAGGTAGAATAATAGTTTGAGAATGTTTGAGAATGAAAACTTAAATTAAAACTAGTCTGTCTAGAACTGAAAGACAAATAAATCAGTAATTTTAAAGTAAAATACCAGTTAGGAGTTAGTGCTTTGAATTGCTTTCGTGCTTTGACACTGTCGGCTGGACCATCTGGTTCATAAAAACTGTGCCATTTATATCAAAAGATTCTCCTCTTGAAGAAGTGGAGGAGTTAAGGCTATGATATGGCTAACCTATTTCACCTGGAAATGGAAATAAATATTGGCACACTTTCAAGCAGTAATGAATCAACACAAAATACAAAAACATTTCAATCTTATATTACAATCATATTATACAAATTATATTTATAAAAATATATAGCACTTTCGGCAACTTTTGCCGAGCGGGCTAAATTACAACTAGCTTTATACAAATATCTGCAAAGAATAATGGACTTAACATGCATAAGATCATTTGATCGCCAAAGATGATTGATTACACAACTTCAAAATACAAAAGGAAATGTACATAACTACGTGGATCAAAAAGGGACTATTTCCACAGTTTCTGCAAATATCAGTCTCAACTTATGCCATAATTTATGCTTGATTTCACATCAAACATATTCATTGTTTGCATGTACTCCGAGAATGCACACTCTAATACTACACTGTGTCTAAAAAAACTGCACCCCTAAGGCAGGTCGGCATAAATTCTGTTATTTTCCAAATACAAAAAAAATCCGAAATATACGTTTTGTAGGGAATTTCATTCTGAATAAAAGCTGTGAGATTTATTATGATGACGTCACTATGACGTCATTTATAGGCAATAAATTGTCTTGTTGCCATGGAAACCTTGCAGCTGGTACTCGACCCATACTAAACTTTTCGAGCTCAATCGATCTGCAATTCGACTGTGCCTTGTGTGAAAAATTATTATGGGCGAGCTTATTTTGATGAATTCATGTTGACCTGCCTTAGGGGTGCAAGTTTTTTTTGAGACACAGTGTTATTGCATAGCAGTTCACACTACTGACTTATACAGTTAAGAGTAACATAAATTAACCATAAATACACAGACAGAGGCAACCTAATTCCTGTTTTCACAGCCGTGATTTTTTTCCATTAAATTGGAAGTTTTCCGTGAAATTCCACATACACTGTCAACTTAAAAGAAGGGTGGCCCATAAAATTACCATACATTTTTCAAACACTCACTGGGCATACTTTCACAAAAAATCATGCATTTTCACATGAATTAGGTTGGTTCCTGTACAGTAAATTCACTGTTCAATATTTCACAAACTTACAGCTGCTGTGCCCTGGTGGTGAAGTGTATATGACATTGGACTATTAGGCAATAATCATAGGCAAGTTGTTCACAGACGTGCTTCTGCCACCAAGCATTGTAACTATTACTGGTACAGGTGGTAAAGCAGTGATGCCATATGGCTGGTAAAGTAAACGTAGAGCTCTGATGTCACACTGGCCATGTGACACAGGTGTAATTGGTTTATCCACATACATGCTCAACGCAGATGACCACACCGACTAGGCTCCTCATTGGTTGGGATGAAACCTTTCACACGATTGACTTTTAAGCACGGCCTAGCTGTAAAAAAGGCCTTGTTTTGACTTTGACTAATATTTTCACAGTACAAAACCTATACAACAAATCATATCACAGACTATAATGGATAAAATGGCAGTTAATATCTCGTATCACTCATAAACATTACAGCCAAACACTGAACAACTCTGCAGACTCTGGATCTCCAACGAATACTCGTATTACTTGTATCACATCTCTTGTATCAACTTGCACGACAGAGCAACGGTAGCCAGGTTTGGTCGCAAGATCAGGTGTTGTCATGATTTTGCAAAAACTGTGTTTCACTTTGCCGAGGCTCATTACTTGAATCACAACTAAAATATAATAACACACACAGTAACTGGGTGAGCTGGTAATCTATTGTGCAACTGGAGCATAATCAGAAATTTACCATATGTTGGGTTCGGTTCTCGCTCCCAGGTAAACCCACAAGATTACATACAGAATCGGCAAAAAAAACATGGCAGTGTGTATTTAAATATTATTAGCCTAGTTTGCATAATTATTCACTACACGTAAAATTATGCTAAATTTGTCAAAAATGTGTGGATTTTACCCAACTTTTAATGCAAGCATACAGTGAAAGTAACAGCAACAATCATTTGCATATAGAATTATTATTAGTCCATACAAAAGTCAACATGGCTACCCTTCCCCGTTTATCAAACGATGACTTCCTGTTTCAGCACGACGGAGCATCAACACGCCATTCATGTTGCACTATCACTTACCTGTGCTTCCATGTGCTGGAGTTCACTGATCCAGAAAAATTCATATGCCATCAATGGAAAGAAACCCAATGACGGGTTTACAAAACACATTTGAATCTCTTGGAAATTACCAGGCAGGCAGGCTGATATGCCTTTTACAATGATTACTTCTGATTTGCCTTCAACAGAAATAATTCATCTGTCTTATACTGTCTTCAAGACATAACAAATTATTTGTTGAAAAGTCACCAATTTTTGACAATTCTTGAGTGACCCATCACCTATTACAAATGCTTTCAAATGCAGTGTTTGCACGGCAATAGAGCACTGCCAATGACCATGCTTCATTTATGATAGCTAAGTTTCTTGCTAAAATGCTAATATAACAGCAGTACTGTAACTTTTATGTTTTCTGCTGTATACTATAGATGAAGACTGATCTCAAAATATGCCATAACAAAACCACAAGCTGTAAAATATGTTACGATAAAAAAGGTGGAAACCAATGCAGTGCACTCACCCAGTCTGTTTCTGCTTCATCTTTATACATATGCACCATATGGCAACCACCAGCAGCAGAACCACTACAGACACTACTGCTAATGGTACTGACACCACTGCAGCAAGTATGCTGAAACATTAGAACAACACATGAAATGCAGTAAACTGCAGCAACAGAATACAGACATTTCTGCTGTAATGCTTAATATCTACACATCTTACTGTTACAGCTCAATGTGGATGCTGTCTGTTACTATCACCTCCGGTGCCTCCACCAGATTTGAAGACGCATGGGTCCTCAGGACTCGACAGGCACTTGCAACGGTAATCTCAAGACTGGACTATTGTAATGCAGCACTGGCAACTGTTGCACCACTACATCGTGCTGCATTCCGTCTTCCACGGGATGTGTCCAGCTCATTGGTGCCAGCCGTACATGTTCTGGCTTTCATTCAACGTCATCAATGGACTTCACACTGCCACGGCTGTGCACAAATTTCGCTGAATGTGTATTCTCGTGTGCCAGTCCATCCACACGAAATGCACTGCCTGAAGATCTGCGCACCATGGCAGATGCAGCGGAGTGTAGGAAACAGCTGAAAATGCACTTCTTTTACTTAAGCTTGAAACATTCACTGACTTTTAGATTTTGGATTTAATGTATTTATGGACTATGTATTATGTAACAGGCGCACTATAAATTTGCACGTGATGATGATGATTACCAACTAATGACCTTACGTGACCCTGAAGATCACATAAAGAGTTCAGCTACAAGATAAATACACACAGGTTAACAGAGAAACAAAAAATCTATCATATGTGGGTTATCAGCATAAAAGTCATCTACATATGCTGACTGAAAATCACATCATGTGTCACGCAGTTACATGCAAAGACACACCAAAGCAACACATGTAACATCGATCTGTACATCTATTTAATGGGCAACAGATCTAAGCTAGATGGTGTGCAGTGGATCTCATGGCACACTGCAATACAGGCTTGAAGCGTGCATGCTGCCATCTGGTGAGTAATGTATAGTTATAGGAAATGCAGTTTCTCTAGCAAGAAACGTTTATAATAACAACTAACTTAACCACTTGATCACCCCAACTGGCGCAAATGTCAAAACAGAGCTCTTTTCTAAGGAATCATAGGGCACAAACATGTGTCTACCATGAAAATTCATGAACAAGTGTACATCCTTCGGGTGTCAACAAGCCCCTGAAATGATTCCTGTCACCTGAAACTGTGCTGTTTAAGATACATATTCTGTACAAGCTCCCCACCAAAAAATACTCATAATTTTGCATTTTTGGGCGCAAAGAACACTATGCAAACATCTGGAAATTTTTCATAGCATACAAACCACCACATCAATTCATGTCTGTTGTTTCAAAATGGTAAAAATCCATGCAAGCTAAGTGGCCAAAAAGTGGTACATGTTTTGGTGTCATTTAGTAAAAAAACGCTTGAATGATTTCCCCCAATTTTTTGAGTGACAGCCCACTGTTGTCACTCACTTATATTCTGAGTTTTGTATAAATAAGTTCAAGTTTGAAGATTATAACTCTAAACCACTACTGCAGTTCCCAAAGTGAACACAGCATTCACTGACTGCAAAACTACAACAATCACTACTGCTATTGGCTAAGCAACAAAGCATGCAAGTATTTTTTTATAGAAAATGGTTACAGTTGCAGCAAAAAAAGCAGTTTCAACAAGTATATCTGCTAACGCCGATGGACCGCGCGACACTGGTTAACGCAAAATCGACCATATCGCACTGCCCACCGAGTTTAATTATCAGGCAACAAATGTCGGTTGATAGCAAATTGCTGTAGAGACCGAGAAATGTCAGTTATTACCACATATTTGAACGATAATGCTCAAACTCCACTTGGTCAATTTCTGTCTATACATTATACAACGAACTTTGCAACAAATACGGTGAAAAATCGAACCGATAGAGCTTAAGCCTTAGTGTATCGCAGCACTAGCGTCGACTGTCGAAGGTTAGACAAACAGCCATGTGGTCCAACATCGATCTTATTGATCCCAACTAGCAGCGTGTGGTGGCATACACGCAAAAATTTTTCTAAGTCCACAGTTGCGCAGACAAAAAAGTGGTTACGTAAGCAAAACTATACCCCCTTTAAGGGTGATTTATTATCCTTTTGGC
>Ga0209782_1002615_pt1 | contig 10088 bp, 4 predicted proteins | sample WorMetmaBAHAMAS1_FD_187390 | JGI IMG/M metagenome (GOLD analysis project Ga0209782, IMG submission 187390) | Marine gutless worms symbiont microbial communities from Max Planck institute for Marine Microbiology, Germany - Inanidrilus... | ecosystem: Host-associated > Annelida > Digestive system >...
TGGTGTCAGAAAACTAGAGTCAAGGGGCTATCGTGCGGCGTTATTTGCGTGATCCTACGTTTAGCCGTTTTGATACAATACCGGAGTGTGACGGACACACACACACAGACAGACAGACAGACAGACAGACAGACACACGACGACGGCATATACCGCGCTTAGCAAGGCGTCGCGCGGTAAAAATTGCTATATCTCAACAACAGTATGACCGATTTCGATGTAATTTTGCAAGCTAATGCATGTTGGCCCTCCAGACCCAAAGGGCCGTTCAAAAAATCATATTTAAAAAAATACAAGATGGCGGATGTCAGTCAACTTTAAAATCATAAATTGCGATATCTCGAAATCGCTTTTTCATTTTTGACGAAAATTTGCATGATGGCATATATTAGTCAGCTTACCAGCTGTTCAAAAATTTTAAAGTCCAAGAATACAGTTAACTGCTGTTTTGAATAATGTTGAATGCAAAACTCTGCAGCCATTTCAACGATTTTGATGAAATTTTAATAGTCCCAGAAAACGTGGGTTGCCATCTTGTAAATTAAAAAAAATGCAATATCTCCACAACGTACATGTACGTCCGATTTTGACAAAATTGTGCATGGTGGTGTAGATTTGGCCTCTGGACCTTAGGCCTAACTTAATTAATAACCCAAACAGGTGAAGATGGAGATTTGAAAGAAATTTTTAGCAATAAAACAGCAATAATTTATGGTAAAAACTTCCAAGTTTACAACCAAGTGTAAGATCGACTGGTGAGCCATAGCTCTAAAACAGCAAAAATCGAAATAATCACTCAATTATAATCACAAAACACATGCGCTGGGTTTTACATTTAAATCTGGTGATAGACCGATTTAAATGTTACAGCACATGTGTTCTGTGATTATAACTGAGTGATTATTTGGATTTTTGGTTACACACCGAGGTGGTATACCCATCTGAAGATGGTTACCCATCCCAATACTAACCGGGCTCGACGTCGAGTAACTTCGTTTACGAGACGAACGACGTTAGTCCTACCACTACGCCAAACCGCCAACCAGCGTGGTAGGTGCGACCTCGAGTGAAGGCAGTGAAGACTGAGAACTGCTTTCACGAAGAGTGTTTCAAAACACAGTAGATTCCAACCCGCACTTTTTTATCGTCCTGTGCCGGCTGGATTCGTCCATCCGCCACACGGGCGTGGCCCTGTCTGAATGTCGCAGGGCTTAGTCAGCATAGGCATCCACGGCTAGCCGCCCGTCTGGCTAATAGGCCAGGTCGACCTTGTATATAAAGCCCTGCACAGCCGTGTGCAAGGCCGTCGTCTTCCGGTTGAGTCTCCGTGAACGTCGGTCCGATGCGATAATCGGTTGGTGATTTGTGATTTTGCTATTTTGCTGGTTTGATAAGAGAGAATAAAGGAGAGTCTGACAGAGCCAGACTTATTACTCCGATGGCACAGACACTAGCTCTGTAGCACCATCACAGTCCAGTTTTTGCCATCCTGTCCATCTGTCCATCCGACAGCAGCAGCGCTCTGAAATCTGGAGCTCTGGTACAACCGTATAGGTGACCCCCAAAACATAAAAACCACGGTCATCCTCGTCATCCCCGTCAATAAGATCTACTTGTGGCGACTGTGGTTCCACACTGGGTCCACGAGCCTGCACAGCAGCAGCCGTGGATAAGAATAGTCATGCTGTCAGCTCGTTGGCTTGTCTGTCCAGCAGCCAAGCAGTGCAAGCAATGAGTATACGACTACAGGCTCTGCCCTGCACGGGCGGAGTCGTCGAGTGAGCGGTGAACGAGAAAGTCGTCTGTGCATTATACTTACGGTGAAACCGGAAGTAGTTGTTGCGTTGTAGCCTAGTGGATGTTAGCCTAGAGACAAGGGGCACCTGCTAGACTACATACTTACACGAAGAGCGTTTCGTTGGACCCTCCGATGGCGTCGCGGATGTGCTAAAGACCACCAACTACTCGTTGATGGTCGTCCGAAAATCTGCCCAACAAATCCAAAATGGCGGACGGCCGCCATCTTGAAAAATTGCTATATCTCAACAATGGTATGACCAATTTCGACGTAATTTTGCAAGCTGATGCATGTTGGCCCTCCAGACCCAAATCAATCACTTTAAAATCATAAATTGCGATATCTCGAAATCGCTTTTTCATTTTTGACGAAATTTTGCATGATGACATATATTAGTCCTCATTGCTTACCACCCGTTCAAAAATTCAAATTTTAAAGTCCAAGAATGCGTTTAACTGCTATCTTGAATACCATTGAATGCAATAACTCTGCAGCCATTTGACCGATTTTTATGAAATTTGGTATGGTGATGTGCATTTGGTCTTCCCAACCCAATTGGCTACTAAAAATTTAAAATTTTAATAGTCCCGTCAATAGGATCTACTTACACGAAGAGCGTTTCGTTGGATCCTCCGATGGGGTCGCGGATGTGCGCGGCGCCTTTCGTCACGGCCTCGGTCAAGTTCTCCATCATGAGCTGCTTCAGAACGTCGAGCGGAAAGAATGGACTCGACATGAGATTCGGCTCTGACGACCGCACACTGAACAACAAAACACGCCGGTGATTAGTAGCGGCGTAAAGAGAAACTATCAACACCACAGGGGGATATTCGATATACATATTCGGATACATAGTGAATCTAGATTCGGATTCACACGGCAAATCGAATACAACAGTAACGTAATATGTCGTCACTGTCGTTTGTTTATGTTGATTTTGGTCCTTTTTTGCAAATGTTAATTATTTACTACCAACGTAATGTTTGGTTGTAGCAGTTGTTGCCATAGATGTCTTCCTTAAATCATTTTATAATCGTTAGCTCTCATCGCCAACGTCACGTCGTTAGTAAAACGGGATTCAAGCAGGATTCACCCAATCCAAATCCGGATTCAGATTCGTTAATAGAATGTACTTGTTTACTGAGTCTCTATTCGGATTCACTATGTATCTGAATCCGGGTTCTTTAATCGAATATCCCTATGGGGAGAGACATACAGCATGTCAGGCCGTAGACCCTAAGATCGAAACATCAAAGGCCAAGGTCACATAATTGGACCCATTCTATGGGGCCATAGCGGTCCCCTCTGTCACGCGTTATCTTTGTTGTCGTGGACATCGATGCCCAGCCGGCGTGCGACAGTGGCAGCGTGCGACAGTAGCGACACCTGGTGAATGGCAATGTAAAATTAGGGCGTGCGGCGGCTCGCAGTGGCGAATGGGCCCAACAATTTTCAAATGCTTCTTGTTATGAAGTGCAATCTGTGTGTATAGTACTGTATATGACGAGTGTCTGCATCGGGCCCGATACGACTGTACATCTATTCTGGTTGAAATTTAAACATAGGCCTACTGAAAAATTCTTAAGCTATTCCACCGTCACACTCGTGCCTCCTATGTCTACAACGGATGTCTGCCGTGGTATAACGTAGTGTTAACTCACAGATCCACTCAAGCGTGTAATACAGGTGCAAGTTTGTAGGCCTACTGCTGGCAACTCGTGCGACGGTGGAATAAGTGTGTTATACAGCTGTCTATGGTTGTATAAGTTCGTTAACACTCACCTATACCACTCTAGACAATTTTATAACATACACTTAGGCTATTTTGTTGTTGACCTGTCGATGAGTACTCGTGGTCGGATGGAGACGCTCTGTTCTAGCGATGAGATGCCTTCGCGTATCGGCGTCTGCTGGCTCAGAGGCAGGTTCTTGTTGAAGAGGCTGAACGACTTGGAGTCAAACGCCAGCGGGATGATGTACTCCTTCTGAGTCATCTTCCTGTCAAGTCACACACGCCAATTCACTCTACCAACTCACCATAATGCTATTCGTAAAAAATTGACCTTAACCCTAACCCTACTTAACCTATATTAAACCCCTACTAACCCTATATTGACCCTAACCGACGCAGTTGGCCTGTAGAGGGTTATGGTGACATTGAATAAATGTTACTATTCTGCAGAATTACTCATATCATTATTCCACATCAGTAATTCATTGATTGACTAAAACGACGTACTCGACACAAAATAGGCCTAGGCCATTTCAGAAACTTTCTTCCCAGCCAATCTCTTGGTTAGCACTGAGAGATAACAATGTGCGAGCATTATTACAGTTTCCTGACACAGACAGGCGTAGAGATCTTCAGCCCATCATTTTAAAGGATCTAAACCTTCCCCTTTCCCTCTGCCACAACAATTTTCCATTCCCGTCCAAATAGTAGATTTATAGAGCCGTTTTTTGACCACTCTGTTTCCAGTTCCGGTCACGTGACATAAATATACAATATTTAATAGCTACCACAATAAGTTACTTACTTATTGTGGTAGATATTAAATATTCTACGTTTATGTCACGTGACCGGAACCGGAAACAGAGTGGTCCAAGACCGGATCTATAAACCTACATCCGTTCTCTTCAAGTTTCCAACGACATTGTCCCTTCCATCACTTTTCCCTATCTCACATTCCTTTTACCAAATCGTTTTACAATATGGTACCTATTTGTCCCTCTTTCGAGTAGACAGTAGGCCTATATGCGCATTGATGATCGTCTGAAAGTTAATAAGGAAGATTATCAGAACTGTGCTGTGTTGTGTATGACACTTGTGCACTGAATGATATGCAGCCTATACATATGTAAGCATTTCATAAATTTGCATTCAGTTTTATCCAAGAGATTGGTTGGATAGAAGTGACCTATTTTCTGTCGACTGTGACACAAAACCTTAACTCTGTCTTCTTCTTCTTCTTCTTTCCATAAACTAGACTCTTGATGTCAAGGTATTTTCATACTATAAACTAATTAATTTAGCCCGCTTGGCTAAATTGCCGACCGGGCTACATATTTTACCTTCCGTAGTTTCTTTCTTTCTTTTTTTTAAATGCAGACAAATTATCTCAGGATCCACTGGACCGATTTTCACGATCTTTGCAGCAAATGATAGGTATTTGTTTGAATATAACCGATATGGGCCTCTTTTTTGATTCCTCAAGGGATGGGGTGGGGCTGTTAGGCACTCAGGTGATCAGTAAGTAAGTGTTTTTCTCAAGTATTTGTTAGGGGGCAACACTATGGCACCGAGCAAGCTATACGCTAGGCTTTGCCATCCATTTCTAGTTTAAATTAACGTAATCGAATTTAATTTCCTTTTCCCATGGGCTATCCCTGAAGTTCTGCTGCGGAGTGTTACCTGGTCTTTAACAAATAAACAACAAACGGACAGAAATATTGCGAGGGAATGCGTGACGTATTACCGTGAGTTAGCATGTGCCTCAAGATGGAGTGAGATGAGCAGATCATGAAGACCCATTCTCAGCGGACCAGGCATGTCTGAACAGCACCATAACAGGAAGTCACAGCGAGCTAAGGACTGGGTTTGCAGTTAGAGAGGCGGAGAACTGTATTAAGCCATAGATACAATACAGTGGCAGTGTAGTACGCTAAAGCAGCAACACAACTCCATCAATCAAACGTCGTAGGCTGCCCGAAAAGGGTGTTGCCAAATGCCCAACCAGTCGGTCGCCTCGAAAATAAGGAAATAAAAAAATCGAAACTGATAATACAATTAATAAATGCAAATGTTCAAACACAGTAAAAACACAGTAGGCTAAATGTCATGACCTAAAACAACTGGTGGACTGCATATATAACTGTCAGTTAGCAGTGAAAAAAACGCAACCACTCTTTATTAAAGTAGTAAGTAGTAAGAAGGCAAAAGCCAAAACGACTGAAAGAATCCAGCTGTTTTTGGCATAGTGGCTTCTTTGACTGATCCAACACTGTACTTCAAAAAACTCGTGTATCTCTACTATCGCGAGTTAATCTTACGACAAAATTTACTACAGTCTTACGATAAATCTTAGGATACTTTGTAAATCGGGTCCATGGACTGTCGTACGTACATTTGCTCTTGATGCAGTACATCAGTTGTCGCTCATCGACGTAGTTGGTCAACTCGTGAGCAGCGTGGTGGTTGCCATGGGAACAGATCGCACGGTAAAGCTTCAGCGTGTGTGCGTGGAATCTGAAATACGATCAAACTAGAACATTTGCTTCTCACCCTAGCCGCACAGACGCAGTATAAACGTTCGATAAAGGCCAAATTCCACGCGAGACCAGTTTCCCCGTAACTTCTCCGTGACGGCGCTCAATCGTTGGCGACAAGTTACGATCGACAAATTTCTCGTAACATGGTAGCGACACGCCCGACGAGTCGTTAACAAGTCGCGAACAAGTTGGCTACTTCCCCGTAACATTTGCTACGGGGGAGTTACGGGGACACTGGTCCCGTGGAATCTGGCCTTAACTCAACGCATCAGAAACTATAATATCACCTATAACGCTATAAAAATCTGCAGGCTTTATTTATTAACTTTATGGAATAGAACAACGAAAATGCAAGGAAGAATTTATCGAGTGAGTGAAGAATAATTCTGACCTTAGTAAGTCGGTCTGTTCAATCAGTTCAAGAATGTCGAGACATCGATTTTCCTCCGGCAAATGTAGCGCTGTCATTTGCACTGTCACATAACGTGAACACAGCTAGCCTATATAATGATGCATATTAACCTAACAAATTGTATTTGATTTATTTTTGTCTTGTGGTGTAAAGTTGTCTCTCCCTGTTATCGGTGCTGGTGTAATAATTTAAATGAGCCTCTCGATCCCTTTCCCTTTTTGGGTGGCTGCTGAATAAAAGGCAGCCAGGGTTGAGGTTAATATATTGCTGGCCTTCCTATACTGGGTAGGGATAGCTCTTCACCCCTGACCTTTCGTCCCTGATATAGCCATATATTTGTGCTGGAAAGGGACGTTAAACACCAACTAACTGACTAACAAATCAATTAATTAATTAACTGATTATTATCTGGAACTCTCTACCTCAGCACGTCCGTTGTGCGTTCTCTGTAAGTTCTTTTAAACGTTATTTAATAGTTGTAACCCTATACCTATATACCGTTCTTAATGTAATTTGTAAGAATATTAAGGGAGGGCCACTATTAGTGCCATACAAGTGGCACAGTGGTCTTTATAATAAATAAATAATCTTTATTTACCGTGAATAGTAGCAAACAACAGAAAATATATACAATATACAATTAAAACATAAAATAACCTACGTAAACTTAACTATATGACAACTTAACTACATATCGAACATGACCATTGTTACTTGATGCTGAGTATTTCCGTTTATTTCTTGTTTGCGTTGGTTTTATGGTCGATTTTAGTGATAAACAAAAATAAATGGATTGGAATGAATGAATTACCGGCATCTTCGCAGAGCATGCTCCAGCCTCGGATGTCGGACAACTTGAGCACGTGGACCTTGATGGAGTTCATCGGAGCTCTTGACCACTGGTGCATCTTGACCACCTGAAGGTCGAGTCGTGGTGGACACTGGGGATGAACGTGTTTCCCGCCACGGAACAGCACTGACGACAGCGGCAACGCCGACTAGACCAGACGAATAGGGCGCGTCAGTTATATAAGAATATCTCTATGTTATTTCTGTTTCCGGTGAAAGACGGTAAGCTTAGTACAGGCGTCAATGCAACATTTGATGCATCATGTTACGGTTTGTCGAAATGCACTGACTACATGTATTACATGATCAGGTTACACAAGAGGCCGAAAAAAACCTAGGGGGAACCGGCTAGCATAACTTCTCCTGGAAAATGACCGTTAAAACCCAGGTGATGGTGATGGAGGTTGTAATGGCGAAAAGGAATCTCCGACCTTCGTGCGGCCGAGTTCCACTTGTAGAACCTCCTTGTTGGTCGGCTCGAAGAATATCGCGGGAAACAACATCGCACCTGGCTCCACCTGCAATCAGCGTCAGTGTTTCATTGGTGCATCTATCTGTCAATCAACATCAATCATTCCTTCCCCGGTGTACTTATAATTTGTACAAAAATATCTTCATGTGCCGATTTCTTTCAAGCTTGCATAATTCTCGGTGTGATATTTCTTGTGCTGCTTTGCTTGTACCATTTCTTGTGTAATGCTCATGTTTAACGAGTAATAATAATTTTCTTGCTTATTTACGTACTTACTCATATCTTGACACATATACGCATAATGTCGAATATCAGACTGATTAACTTCACTTAGGAGAGGTGCAAAGTATTGTGATGAGTATGTCTGTCTGTCTGTTTGTTTGTCCGCTTGTACAACTCAAAAAGTACATGGGTCAAACATCACCAATTTTTGTGCACGTTGCCTATGGCCCTGGCAGTCCTGCGACACGTTATATACTTCCGGTATTGTGGATGGCGCTAAGTTGTCATACTATGGGCGGCCCTATGGCGCATCGTGTGTATTCCAAAGTGGCAATAGAACACGAAAAGCATATAGCAGCCGAGATTCCTACCAAATTTTGCTCAACGACAAAGATCAACAAGTGCTTATCATCAGTCGCACACCGGGGGCAAAATCTGCTATCTACGATAATCTTGTTGTGCTTGTTGACTGTGGCCGCGGCTCGGTCCTACTTTGCCGATGTTAAGATACGTTATGTACTTCCGGTTTCGCAGATGACGTCATGTTTCGCATAGTAATCTCTATATGACGCAGCGTGTGTATATTCTTAATCGGCAAAACTGGATTGTGTAACAGCCAAAACTACTGCCTAGTTTACGTCATAGATGTAAAAAAACATTTGTTAGGTTTTTAAAACATTTTTTGAATGCTGTTATTGCGAAAAAAATAGTACTTGTAATTCGAAGTGCTATTTTAATGATATTTTGTGACGTTTGCTGCATTTTATTGCCTTTCAATCACACATTCAATGCAGTTGCAATGCAGCACGATAAATTATAATAGGAAGCACAGGAAGTAATACAGTATGCAGAAAGTTACGCTATTTTACTTAATTCACGCCTTCATCAGTGACCCACAGTATGCCTTTACTCCTCGTATTTGATAAACGTTTTAACACGTTTTAAACGTTTTAAACGTTAATATTTTACTCAACGTTTTCATATCGACGTTTTATGCTCGGTTAAGCTTAAATTCCACGGAAGCAGTTTCCTCATAGCATCCTCGTGATATCCCCGCGACGATATCGCCAGCATCTCACGAGGAAATCGGGCGTGTCGGACGTGTCGGACGAGGATGCTACGTGGATGTCGGGCGTGTCGGCGAGCATGTCACGACGATCCTACGAGGACGCCACGAGGAAACTGCTACCGTGGAATCGAAGCAGAACAAGGCGAGAGAGCTGCACGATGATCGCCGACCTGGAACTTGTTGGCGGCCTCCTGTCCGTTGACGGTGAAGCCGAGTAGACCGGTGGAAGTGTCGACATGACAGCCAATCAGCAGGCCGGGTGTCATGCGCTTGCCCGACTCCTCCTGCACGCTGTAGCGGTTCTGTAGGTCGCCCGCCGACACGATGTAGCAGTTCTTACGACTGATGCTGCGCCCACAGTCATAAGTAAGTAAGTAATCTTTTTATTGAGTGTGACAAACGCACACATACAATGTTAAAGTATTATGATAAAGCAACGTGTAGCAATAATATACAACACAATATGACAGAAGGAACAAAACAGCAGCACACAACAAACAAAGAAATATAAAATCAAACATAAAACCGTAAGTGTTAAGAACTATAGTTTAGAATTCATTATATGAAGTTATACAGAAGTTATAAGAAGTTATGAAGTTATAAGTGGCGTTTTTCATGAGCTAACAGGGCGTGTCTGGTAGGCGTTTGGTATGTAAACATGGCAGTCACGTGACTGGTATACCGACGTTAATTGTCATCAAAAACGACTCCGTATACCAGACGACAACGACCAAACAACCGCAGTCAGACTCTGGTAGGTTCTGGTAGGTGTCTGGTATACCAGGTCACATAAATTATTATTATTAGCAAAGTAGATGGCCTCGCGTGAAAACGTAAACAACTAACAGCCTGCTAGGTTCTGGTAGGCTATGAAAAACGGCCCTATAATGTATCCACTTTAAGCGTCGTTTAGCAAAATTTAATTTCTCTAGATCTTTGCACTATACATAGTTGTTGGACCCATTCCATGGGGCCATAGCGGTCCCCTCTGTCACTC
>Ga0209782_1002616_pt1 | contig 10088 bp, 8 predicted proteins | sample WorMetmaBAHAMAS1_FD_187390 | JGI IMG/M metagenome (GOLD analysis project Ga0209782, IMG submission 187390) | Marine gutless worms symbiont microbial communities from Max Planck institute for Marine Microbiology, Germany - Inanidrilus... | ecosystem: Host-associated > Annelida > Digestive system >...
CCCCCACTCCCCCGGCTGCAGGCTGTGCGATCCAGCCTTGAGCTGTTTCTAGTTTATTTAATTTTGTAAGTCATTTGTACAGAATGGTAATGAAATATACACCGTGGGCCATAAAAAAGGAGCCAACTTATTTATGTCTGTAACTTCGTCAAAGAGTATTGGATTTTAATGCTGTTTTCACGATTACAGTTAAAAATGAACACCACATGTCATGGTATAAATTTTACCCCATCACTTAATGTTGCTACACTACCTTGAGAAAGTATAAACATTGAAAATGTAATATTGCTGTGGGATAATACCAAAGAAAATCACATCATACGTACGGTATTTTAGCTTTATTGAAATACACAGGTGGGTGAAACTGTTGCTGTGTTTGTTAATCTCAGATACGTTTGTATGGAGTGACACTGGACTCCAACAAGTTTGAGGCATTGTACGTTCCAAGTTTCACAAAGTACAACGTTCTTTATCTGCCGACGTATGAAGAGCTGCAGGCGCCGCTGCGTATCTCAGAGATAATGTACGTGGTGGAAGCATGTTACTTTGTCAACAATGGTCTCGGAGTCGTCAGCGAGCACACTACTGTCGAGTTCTCAAACAACATGTGGATTTGGCGGGTCGATGGAAATCATTTTGAGAAGAACCAAGGTGGAGGATTTGAGGTGGAATTGCCAAGAGTCAACTTGATGTTTAGTGATCTGTATAATCACAGTGTCAACGTTAACAACTCCATATTTCAGGCAAGTCTCTGCGGATTGATTTTATATACAGCATGTGATATGATTAACAGTTTAGGCCCTTTCACATTGGAAAACATTTGGAAAGTTTTATTTGGAAATAGAATTTCAAAATAAAACTTTTCAAATTTTTCGTTTTCGAAAGTGAGCACATTTACATTAGAAGTACTTTACAAAGCCGTATGTAAACAACATCGCTGATGCTTCGTTACATGTTTGTAAACACTGGCTGATTGACCAATCACAGCACTCCACAAGTGAAATTTTTTCACAAAATAGAACTGTTCAAAATTGCGAAATGTAACTTTGAAATTTAGTTATTTCGAAAGTTAGTGAACTTGCAAAAGAGACTAATTTACATAAATTTCGAAATAAATTTTTAATGTGAAAGGGGCCTAAGAAATGTCGTTTATCAGAAATTTTCTGACAGATGTCAAGACCTCACGTTTCCTGTGGGTTTCCTATCTGATGGAAACAAGTGTCATGGAATGATTGCAGGATTACCATGAGAATGTCGCTCTGTTCAACTTCTGTGGTGCACTTCAAGTAACAAGGCTAAATCCACGAGCACAGAACTTTTTTAAATGCAGAAAGTTATGTGTGTGCTTGAGGGATGTTATTTACGTAGTCCTTACTTGTCTGACATTGACTCTGTTTAGTTATTAGTGGTGAGAATCTACTGCTAAGTTTGCATACTTTTTGTCACAGCTGATCGGAGACCATTATGTTGTCAATTGACTGCTGTGTAGTACATGTGGATATGCAGTAGGGATGTAAAAAAAGTTTTGTGGGGTCATCTAAGGATGATTAAGAATTTCTGAATGGATGGGTGCATGTGGAAGTGAAACTGATTGCTAGGATGGAAATGCCATCTGTGAGGACATGTGAGAAAGCGCCCCACAGAATAGTATTTAGGATGGAGAGCAGAGCACCAGAAGCTGAACAGTTTTACTTATCTGATAGCATTGCCTACAGTTTAGCAAATATTTTCCAATTTTCATAGGGCAGGTAGCCACTGCGTGCGATTTTTTTTCATATTTATGACTATGTACTTTACAAATGGTGTAGCATGAAAGCAAAACAGATTTTTTTTGGTTAACCAGCTTTGTCAAAACTAATCTTTTCTTTCTTACATTTTTTTGACAAACTGATACTTTGTATGATATTTATGGATGTATGTCACGTATGTTTCATACTGTCATTATTTGCTGAACGTTTTTATTGGCAGGACAATGTGAACTTTGCATTGCACATCGATGGATTTTATTGCAATGCTTCAATTTCTGGGAACCGATTCCAGGGTAACAAGTGTCGTACAGGATGTGTTACTCTTTCTGGCACCGAGAAACAAGCGGAAGTATTTGACAATGAATTTGTTGAAAACTACGGCCGATACATTGTGGAGCTGTATATGAACAGCCACACTCCATACACACAGTGGGTTGAAGCCAGTGTTTCTTATAACAATTTTAAGCGAAACTCTCGCCCGTCTGACTCACCAATGATTGCAACGAGCAGCCCAACATCGTATGCACTTGGCATTCGCGGTCTGCAGAATGTCACGATCAACCGTAATCTCTTCTCAAATCCACTCTTAGATTTTGAGTTGCTCGGTGGTCAAGCTTCGTCACTGCTGGAAAACTATCTTGACGCCACTGAGAATTACTGGGGCACTGGCGAACAGCCGGAGATTGTTGCTCGGATCTTCGACTTTGACGACTGGAACAGTTTTGCAATTGTGGAATACTTTCCTTTCTTGGTCTCTGACCGCTACAATTCTCGGAAGTATATCGGCACAAAGTGGCGACCCATTTTCGACATGAGTGGACCCATAGGTGGACGGATTACAGAGAATCTACGCCTGAAGCCAAGATCACAGCCGTATGTTGTTAGTCGTGACCTCACGGTAATGAACAGTGTGTCACTGACTATAGAAGCTGGTACAGAGCTTCAGTTTTATCCAAACATTGGAATTCTGGTTCTGGGCTCACTGGTGGCGCTTGGTACCAAGGACGACCCAGTCCGATTTAGTCCGGTGCCAATATCACAGTATATGACTCCAAGTCGGGAAAGTCGAGCTGTCGATCCTAATCCCAGAATTCACCATCCGGACCTAATTCCGCATTTTGGTTACCAGCTTCGACTGACTGGTGGAAGTTCTCCAGATGATGGATACATAGAAATCTACAATGCAACAGAACACCGATGGTCAATTGTGTGTGATGACGGATTTAATGATATGACAGCACAAGTTGCCTGTAGGACAATGGGCAAAGAAGCAAGCAATGTTGTCGTTCGCAGAAATCCATACTATGACATCTTTGTATTTGGCTACCCTCTGATGCATGAACAGGTAACTCTGTCAGATATATTTACGATACATGTATTTGATAAATTAGCTAGTTGTGTGTCACTCTCTTTCTGGCATGTTTGCTTGGAATTTGTAACGATATCAGTCAGGATAAATTTAAAAACAGATTGAATGAGAACATTCCATGTCTATACAGAATGGCTCCGGTATAGCTATGATGCATTAGTCTTTTACTGGTCTATTTTTTTATTGTGTTCAGTTTGTATGAATTTGTGATATCGTTGTTAATTGAGATGTGGTGTCATAGATGCGATGACAGGGAAAATGCATCTCTCAGTCATTACTTTTTATCATTGTTCATGTTATTATGATTATTATGATTACTGTTTGTGATATGGCACTTGACTGATGCAGAAGATACTGGTTGTTGCAGCACGTGGAGTGGTTCTGGCGGCAGACTTTAATCTGTGACGGCAGCGAGGCGTCGCTGGAGCAGTGTCGCTATCGACTGCACTACAATCTGGAGCAGTGTATGATTGAACGACGATACGTGTTCATGAGGTGCGGCCAACGCAACCTGCCGCCGGAGTATGACTACTGGGGCAACATACGCTTTGCAACGCCCGACTTTGAGTCGGCAAACGTGATGCCTGGCTATTCAAGCCTCGACTATGTGGACATCTATGGAGCGGGAATTCTTCACGGTGACAGAGTGGCAGCCGTGCAGGTCTCTCATGGCTCTGTTAATACGATTTTTACTGATTATTAAGCATTTATTGGTTCATTAACGTTAAAGTTTTTACTGGACAGTTACGTTTAATTTCTCCAACATTTGGTGTTTAATTAAAATTCTTTGCATTCTGTATATATCAGACACTGGCCTTCAGTGCTTTGATACTGTTGGATTTGGTCTGTAAAAATTAAGTGGTGAGGTGCTGGCATGGTTATCTTTGTGGAGCCAGCTGCAGTGGTTTGTAGCTGATAGAAACTGGTTCTGATGTCCAGTCAGTAAGTGGCATTCAGCCTTGGTGAAAGGCAGATTGTTATGTATTCTGGCCTCAGATCGTTGATACGGCTATGGTGCACAGAGACTGCCAATGAAGACGACGGGTACTAGCATTGGAGAGGGAGCTACGTCGGTTACCTATAGCTCAGTGCTATACAGAAATATTTTGTCAAGTACCTTTCAAGATTGTTGCGTTAAACTGACTAGCCCACATTCTGCTGGAAACAACCAGATGCCATTATAGGCTCATGCTCCACGCTTGCCATAGTTGACCACCCCACATTTTTATACCTGGCGACGCCCCTGAAGATCTGTGACACTTATCCCAATTGTTTTTTTTTGGAACAAGTAGAGAAAAACGGAGCAAAACCAGCTATCCCGAAATGTTGTGGTGATTTTCTGTAAGTCTTCCAGTTCAATTGCTATTGCTTGCAACTGTTCAGATGGTTATGTGTGGGTTTCTGTCTTCAGGGTGTATATCGTACACCAAAGTCATCACACGTTCGTGTTCACAACTCGGACTGGCATGGTTATGACTATGTTGCGCCGGCTGGTGTTTTCAACATTCTCTACGGTGACATCAGTAACAACAACGGCTACGCAGCACGAGTGACTGTTCTAAACGGTGCTTCTTCTGATCTGCTCGAGTCACAGTTTGTTCCACTTATTCTCAACTCGGTTCCATATAATGTTTACGGTCTCATAAGGATGTGTACGACGGAGAAGTTGATGCTGATTGTTGACCGTGTTCTGCTCTACTACAAGTACGACTTCCACGGAACAGTTGACTGTATCAAGGTCTCAGCGAGTTTCTGTTTTAGTAATTGACTTTTCTTTTTTGCTACAGATATTTTGTCATCATTTAAAAAAATTTCATTGCATAAGTCTTTGATTGTGTTCCATATTTTGTAGCAAAGCTGGTATAAGTATTGGAGAAATAATTTTATTTTGTGATCTGATTCATAAGTTTTAGTTTCTCATGTTTCCTGTTTCGATCATCATGAGTCATTATTATTACACACATTAACAAAAATGTCAACTTGTGTGATGATGTTATGGTACAAAGACTAAAGAAGTGTCTTCTGACTAAACCAAATATGCTAGTTAGTAGTTGTCATCACCAATGGTATGCAGGCAGTAAAACTTTGCCTCTAACATAATCTGTTTGTTCTTAACTGGATGTGCCTGTAATATGACTGTACAGTGGTTGTGTATGATGTGCTGTTCAACGCAACAGTCTTTGTGTTTATGTTACTCTCATTTTCATTGCCTTTTGGAAGTGTACCCATCTGCTAAGGATAATTGGTTTACGAAACTATTTTTGTATGTGTCATTAATCGGCTTGTTTTACGTGTTCTCTGCTAGGTAATACGGAGCAAGGAGCCGTGGAAGAGGATCGCAATTCGCTTTCTCCAGATGAACATGTTCAATGACACTGTTTACCGCAATGCTATAGAGCTGTACAATGGCGAGTATTTTGACTATCGGCAGTCCATCGTCACTCTTACTGTCAACAGCACTCTGGCAGAAATTCGACAACAATACCGGACTTCTAAGATGCACGATACGATGGGCATTCGCGTCACTGCATCTCCCGCATTTGAAGATTACGGCTTCATTGCCGAAGTGATAACTCTTCCACAGTCACCTGGCTGGCGTCAAGACTATGGTTAGTTCAGTAACACTTTATTCTGCGATACGTTACAGAGTGGCACGTTAACTGGACCAATAGCCAAATATTTCACAAGGTAGTGTGGTGACATGTTTAAGACGTAAGTGGATCTCTACTGTTTATAAAAAGAGGGTGCATAATTTTAAAAGTTGCTGTATGTATCCCATTTGCTAGATGGGTGCATGCTATGCCCACGTCCAGCTGCCATAGGCAGGGGCATATCACATTACTGCCAAATACCTTGTTTACACAGAAAGCAATTAGTGTGAGGTTAGCTTGTGTGTGTCTGCTGTGAATGGATGCATCTCGCAGAAACTGATGTATTTTCTTTTGTGGACAGATGTATTGTAGGTGTGCAGGTAACAATGAATGTGTATTGATATGTTTGTGAATGGTTTACTTAGGTGCTGGTCAGCTGCAAAGAATCGCCCACAACTCGATGACAAGAAATGAAGGTGGCGGCTTCATTTTTCAGAACGTTGGTGAGACCAATCCACGTGTGGCATTTGAGTCTAACAACATCCAGCACTGTGGCGTCGGCGTGCTAAACAACACGGCCATTGGCGTCGTTGATTTTTACGTGCAGAACACAAAACTCCTCACGATAGCCAACAATTACCTCGCTCACAATGCCGGCGGAATAAATGTCAACACGACGACGAAGGACAACGAGGTCGCGCTGTACGCCAACATTACAAACAACGTCATCGTCCATACAACACATGGAGACGCGTTGCATATTGAAGGTCTGAACACACGCACACACCACACCTGCATGCACCATTTTAACAGCCATTTGTCAGACGAACCTGATTTATCTGGTACTTATGTTTAATTTTCTTCTTCACTTGTTTTGAACACATGGAGGATAATTGGCTCTTCCTCCTGTCACCAATTCAACTGTACCAGTGCCCTGAAGGAAACCAATTTTGTGATCTTCAGACTTGAGAGCACTCAAGAACAGTTTTTGGCCTTGGTTTTGGTCTCGAGTCAAAGGTTATTGCTCAAGACCAAGACCTGATTCAGTGGTAAGGTTGTATGACATACGTACTTATTTACTGTTCTTCTTATTGTACCAACACACATTCATTGCTACCTGTACACCTACAGTACAACTGTGTACAAAAGAAACTACATCAGACATAAGAACCACTTCGTGTTTACTGCGTATGTGCACCAAATGTGTTTTGTTATGCACATGTAATTGTTGAAATGTCAGATAATGTCAGTATATCATTGGCTCAGGTGTCAATGGCAGACATTGTGTGAACAGCTAGTTAATAGTCATTGCGTGACTTTGTATCCTGTATGTACTACCCTCGTGGTGAATAAACGTATTCATTGATAAACAACCTGTCAGCTCTTGATCACAGATGTAATGTTATAACCAGTGTTGTGCCACACAGTACAGTATACTGTATAATATACAGCATGATATGACAGCAGTACATCTAGTGGTAGTTAGCTGAAAGTTTAATCTACTTCAAGGAACCGTAACAGAAAAAGTGACAAAAAATAAACTTCAAAGCATTTCTGCATAGCAGAATGACTCATTATATATGTGGATAAACATGTGTTGGCAGGTAAAACTCTGTGGACGTTTATTAACACATGCCATATCTGAGCACTCAGAGGTGAATATTGCAAACATCATAGGCCTAAAGTGTTAAATGAATGTGGTGCTTACTTACTTACTGTTATTGACTTTGTGCAGGACACCAGTACCAGGGCTTTGATGTTCGATACAACTACCTGGCATTCAACAATGTCTCCTATCGAAATATCTTTGCTGCATTTGGCGTTCAGTTGAACTTTACATCAAATGTTGTTTTCAACAATACGGGCCAATGTATTCTCAATGCTTCACTTTTGGAGATGGTATCTGACACTTGTGTTTTTATAATTTATTCTGGCAATTAACGTCATTTTTTACAACATTTGCTCACTTCTGTTCATAATCATTTTATTTTTCGTGGTAGATTTTTCTGATGTAGTGTTTTTGTTGTACTGCTGTATGCCACATTTTGTAATTTTGGACATTTTATGTCATACATGATTTTATTTGCTCCAGGCTGTTTATTATTTTTTTTAGAAATATTAGTGTTTGTTCAGCTCAATACAAGTTCAAAGTCAGTAATTTTCTTGTAGATAGTTTTAATGTTAATAAGTGGTAAGACATAATTGTCATATAGTGATGGAGAAACATATGAGAGATTTTGAGTTGATAGAGGATTTAGTGTACTGCAGAGGTGGACATTAGAGGTTTGTAACATGTAATTCTTGTAACTGAAATATATTAGCATTTTTCTGTCAGTTGAATAGCTGGTTGTATGTGTCTTGAAATATTTTGATGGTTTTTAGCATGAGATGTAATATATACATCTCACGCTTATGCTACGATGTCAGTGTCCATCTGTCTGTCCGTCTCTCTGTGACGGAAGTGCATTGGCGCATTATAGCTAATTTAGGTTTCAAATTCCGATCCAAATTTACTGTGCATTGCGGTCGTACAATGCCAGCGTGTGATAGACACTAGGCCAGAACGTTTACTATGCTATACATGTGTGCTGCATATGCACAGCACTCTGATAAAGAATAACATAAAATGCAATTTTTATATAGTCCAAATTGTGAATTGTGTATTACGTACTGTGATATTGTATGATTTCTGGTTTACAGATTTCCATAAACCAGCGTTACATGCACAATGCTATTTACCAGAACTGGGCATTTGCATATAATCGCAGTACAATGTTTCTGAAGTCAGCAAAGTTTCAGATTATGTACAACTTTTTCCTCAATCCATACAATGTGTTTGATATCACTACATTCAATCGAACAAAGTGCGTGCTTTCAGCCGTTATTCGCAAAGTCTTATTTTGCTCTTGTATCTCGCCTAGTATTGTTGATAGGGCAGACAGAAGACAGTGTAGTATTCAGCATGTGACCTTTTTTTCTTTTTAACTCGGATATCATGCTTCTCAGTGAGACATGGCCTTTATGTACTCTTTTTTGCCTGTCTTGTGGTATTTATAATTTTTGAACTTTGTGTTTTTTGTGTAATGAAAAGGAATTTTTGAAAAGTTAACTGCCATAACCACTAATCAGAACAACTCACCAGCTACACTTACAAAATTACATTAAATTTACAGCTACTGCTGCTGCTGTTACCACTGTTACTTCCTGTTTTATTGCACTGTGTTCACTTTCTGCAGTTACTTCAAGTTATGTTAGGCCTTCTTCCAAAGTAAACCTCTGTGGAACTGAAGCATGTTTTTATGACCAAATGCTTGTCCATCATCTCGTTTCTTTCAATAATTTGATACTGTTGGTTTGGTGACTCACAGGATGGATTTTCAACATGTACACTGTGTTCAGGTTGAAGTGAGGCCAAAATTCAAATCTATTTAAATACACCATTTCTCATTATGAACATATGCCATGCTAATTACATTTAGTACTATCCATTTAATGTAAAATGTACAGTTTCAAAAAATATGCAGCCTTGTTTCTGAGGTACAAAAGTTTAAAAAGTTGAACTCCAAAATGTCAATATCCAAAACATGAACACCCATTGCATTTCACCCACTGAAACAGATTTATGCACAGATAGTGACTGAGAAAGAGAGAGACTGTGCATTTGTTATCGAAAAACACATTAGATTTTATAATCACCATTGAGGTGGCTGCCGAATTTTGAAGATCTTAATCCGTTTGACTATGAGGTGTATGGAGTGATACAGTGATGGTTTTACTGCACCAGCATCTGTAACATTAATCATCTAAAGTAGTACCTGGTCACATCACTTCACAGTCAGCACAACATCGACTGAACTGGTGTATTTGCATGTTGTTCCTGTGAAAATGCTGTAAGTAAGTATGTTAATTAAACATATGACATGCAAACGGTGAAATAATGACATAGGTCTACATAGTATAATGCAAGATTAGTAAATGTCACAAATAAAACATTTCAAGCATAAATGTTGCTGATGAAAAAATGACCGTCGGCCTTGTTTATTCAACTATTTCAGTGGCCATTTACATGCTTGAAACTGATGTTTTCAACTTTTTAAACTTTTATATATCTGTGACAGTGTGGTATAGTTCATAGAAACTTGTACAATTTGCATTAAATAAAGAGTAATTAGTACAGGTAAATTGATAGGTGTTGTATTTAAATGGATTTTAATTTTGCCGTCACTTAGTTGGGACACAGTGACATAAATCTGTGCCACTTGTGCATGAACGTTTTCTTCTAGAACACATGGAATTAGAAAACTGTCACAGGTTTACGTGGAAATGACCATTAAACAAAGGTGGTGGAGGATGCCCTTGCTTTTGCCAGGTCAACCGAAT
>Ga0209782_1002617_pt1 | contig 10088 bp, 4 predicted proteins | sample WorMetmaBAHAMAS1_FD_187390 | JGI IMG/M metagenome (GOLD analysis project Ga0209782, IMG submission 187390) | Marine gutless worms symbiont microbial communities from Max Planck institute for Marine Microbiology, Germany - Inanidrilus... | ecosystem: Host-associated > Annelida > Digestive system >...
ATCCGTGAATTGCAGTCACTTCCTACTTTCAGACGTCATCTAAAGACGTTCTATTTTCAGTCAGCTTACCCCATTTCAGCTGTCCACCTTGCCGAGAATATCTTCGTCCATGCGCCCTGATTCTTCTTAAGACTGGCGCTATATAAGTCATTTACTTACTTACTTACTTATTCTGATGCACTACTCACTTGTCCACTCTAATCATCAGTTACTTACACAAGTAACTCATAATTTAGTTGAATGCAGCTAACCAATATTCTAACAGGAGATCTAACATCTATTATCATAAAGTTTGTCAACTGAAGTTTAACAACGTTAACATGCTCATAACAAGATTGTTATCTAAGTTGTAACCAGTTGTGACTTTTTTTATCAGTGGTATCTCTCCTGCCTGTAGAACAGTGCTTCATAACAGAGATGGGTTACTAATTAATTAGCAACTAATTAACTACCTAATTAATTAGATGAACAGCTAATTCTAACTCTAATTAATTAGCACAGTTGTTTCACTAATTCTCGTTCTAATTAATTAGAAATTTCAAGCTAATTGTAATTATTTTTTTAAATTAGACTGTCAATTACCCCTACATTTTGAGTGTTAACTGTGAATGAAAAATTGTTTTGTTGCAGTAGCACAGCTCTGCAGTCTGTCAGCAGTGAAAAGTGTATGCATCAGAGCATAGCAACAGTGCGCTATCTGTGTTTTTGTCGTTTGCATTAACTATATCGAATGAGTTACATACGAGCAACAGACATTGAACAGTCTGCTCGAATAAATGGCGCTGCTGATGTGCCATAATTATGACATGTTCTTTGCAAAATGTTGGCTGTATCTAATTCTAATTCTAATTAATTAGATAGCAGCTAATGATAATTTTAATTAATTAGATGAACTTTTTAGCTAATTCTAATTTTAATTAATTAGCACTTTTGAGCAACCAATTCTAATTCTAATTATTTAGAAGCCTAGCTAATTATGCCCATCTCTGCTTCATAAATCCCAAAGTCTCTGTAGGGAGACCAGCCAATCTGCAGTAATTCAGGAAATGAAGGCTGATTAAACAAAAGTGTAAACTGTAGCTGTATCAAGAGTAGAAAGTCAAGTAGCAGTGCTAGTAGCAGTATAGTTGTACAACACTGGTAACATACTGCACTGTCAGACATAGGTGGTGCAGACAATGTGTTTCGTCCAAATGATGGCAGAATAATTTTTGGCGGCAAACGTTTCATTTTCCCATCAGCACAATCATCAACCTCAGCATTCTGACGACACTCCACTGGCAGATTTGGCCTGTGTTCAGTTTCACGAGCCAAACTAGCACACATTCAAGCCACAAAACATTCACCGACAGTTAATTTACACAGATAACATGCATTTAAGTGCCTCACACACAAACTACTCACAACTATGCACACTATGTTCAACCATGGTCAACGCCTCAGCTGGTAACTGTTTTCCCACTCGCAAAGTAACTTTGAACTATATGGACCCCAATAGTCCAGATGACACTACCGCTGGCAACAATATTACCACCTAAAAACACACATTTTTACTATATATAGTAACATTGTGGCCCAACTGGTAACTGTCACTGTTTCACTTCTACCTTTAACGGATACATACAACAGATGATAATATTTTGTGCATGTTTCGTAATTTTTCCTCCAATTTATGCAACTCTATCAAACCAACATTCACAAAACTACACAATGTGACTTTCACTACAACAGAGGCTTTGCCATGCAGATTTCCTTTATGTGCTCCTAAACTAAATGATAGGGAGGAAAATCAACTTTTGTGCTGAGCTAAAACACACTATGTGCCATCATTCTGCACTGCAAAGATATGTAGTATACCAAAATAAAATCGTGTTAATCAGTGATTATGTTGTTTTTAGTATCACTTTGTTGGATGTACAAAAATAACGGAAAATGATGTGCTAGTTTGTGAAGGGTTGGTCTTTATGGTATTGAAGTATATGAGAATACTTATAATAAGCATTTAAATAGGTTAATCATTGTCAATAACAAATTACTTTGCATTTTGCAACAGATACCACGTGATACTCCTGTTGTCCACTTTATTCAAATTTTTTATCACACTCACTCTTCCCAAACTTCATAATTATCAAATTCTGAAATTTGGTAATTATGAAACTCCCATCCATATTTTTCAATTACTTCATCCAGAATTATATGTTACACATACAGAACACCCGCTCCAGAGTGGATCTTCATCTTGAACATAAACATAATTCTCTGGGGCAGAGAGATCTATTAAACTGAAAGGAAGCTGTCTGTGAACTCTCTCCCTGATGAACTTAAGTTTGTTATATCTACCCATTTTTTGTGCTATGCACTTAAAGAAATACATGGTTCAAAAGTCTACTGCTTTGCAATTCCATGTTTATGTTATTCCTGTGTATTATTTTCTTGAGAACATATTCTGTTATTAGCTGTGCTGTGTTCCAGTCCCCACTGTTTGTGTTCTAATCCCCTGGTCCTTAGTGTGAATTGTTGTCTGTGTGTCTTCTGTCAGTAATAAAGACTAAATACATTTATTATACAGGCGACCGGCTCTGATGGTGTTTACTGTATACATTTACTCTGTCTGAAATTATGTTCTTTTATATTGTGGAAAAGAAAATATCTATCTTTATCTAAGTGATTGCTGCATGTGTTGCTCATGGCAGTGGCAGAAGTGAAAGGTGAAATGTGCTCTTATCACGGGTCTGGTTACTGCAGAAATTCTTTGCGGCTCATGACTGTTTCACATAGAACTGTTTGAGGCAGGGAGATCTGCCCAGGGGTCGCCTTAGATCTGCAGGAATATCAGCTTCTATAGACAACTGTTTGGGGTCCATCTGGTACTATATGAGGGAGTCATAGAGGTAGACAAATTATAAGCAGTTACAACCGATGCATCGTCATCATCTGAGCTGTCTCTTGTGCAGTCAACTGCTCTCTTCTATGCTCTACACTTTCTCTCACTTTCTTCTTCAACTCTGCCTGGTTCCTGGCATCTTCCTGCTGCTTGCAGAGTGATCATCATAACACAAACAGACTACATACAGACTACTACTGTACGAGAAATTTGACTGACTTGCACACAAACTGTGCATACTACAGCTCTATACTGGAAATAAAGCAATTTCCCTAAAATGTGCTAAAATCATGCTAGAAGCACACATAAAACTTCTGTCCGCCCACATATCAATTTAAAGCTGACATTTTAATACTACAATATTTAAAACACTATGGTGACATATAATTTCTATTTCTACCAGAATATGATCAACAGCATGTACTAGCATTCATATCAGACCGGATATCAGAGCTAGAGATTAAAATTTCATTATACTACCTTCATTATTTTTTTACTGTTTCATTCCTATTTAGGCCAAAAATATAAACTCACTTTCAGGTACTCTCAACTATAAAAAATACAGTTAAACCAAGCTAAAAGTGAGTTTACATTTTTGGCTTAACTGTAATATTTACAATATACAGACATATAATGGTACACAGCTGCATAATTTTTCATACAGCATCTCCATTTGAAATTCCAAAGTGAAAATAACTCCATCAAGATGTTGACACAATAGTTAATCAATAAAAGAATGATGCAGTATCTCCATCAGACTGAAAAACCATTTGATGATTACGTAAAAGTTATTGAAACAGTTCATAAATATAACATACAAAAATAACTTCGTAGAAAAAAATAAGTCTACCATACTTTGCACAGCAATGCCAATGTGCATTGCGAACCAACAGTTTCAACTTCTGAGACATTTCAAGCATACTTAAAATATAAGATACACAGATTACAGAGTAATTTTTAATGATGCCATAACTCTCACAGCCGGAAAAACTATCAGCATAATTAGTTCATATGTATAATATGCATCCCCAATTTGCGAGAGTTAATCACAATCAAAATTGTGCATGTTATTACATGCGATTTTACCAAGGGCATTGATCTCACCGGATTATTGGGGGGAGGGGGCATAAAAGAAGACATAAGTCCCCCAGCGGGGTCCAGGGGCGGAGCCCCGGTAGTGGGTCTGGGGGATGAAGTCCCCCCAAAGTTGAAGCTTTGTTGTGAAACTACACATACTGTAATATTTGCATTAAAATACAACAAACAACAGTTGTTGCTGTTACTGGAAAAAATAAACCTAGCCTAAAGGACATCACTTCTAAAATATTGGGGGGGGGGTACATTACCATGGACGTCCCCTTCATAAATATTGGGGGGACATGTCCCCCCTGTCCCATAGGGATCGACACCCCTGGATTTTATGGTAACTAAGAAGAATTTTGTACAACTGAGTGTCATGCGGTGTTTCTGCAGTAAAACCTGCTGTTGACGAAAAGCTTTGAGCTTTTTTTCAAGTTGTCCTTTAAGCTGTGCACACTCTGCATTTCGTTTCTTTCCATCCTGCAACCACTTGGTCGTAATCATCCATGCTTCAGCACTAGCATAGTAGATTAAGTAACGACACTGCCTCAGTAAAGAATGTATCATATAACAGGTTACATATTTAACCACAGCATAAGTGTCTATATCTAGCGCTTGCAATGATCAATGTCAATTTTAACACATAACCAATCCTCACAGTGACTGTGACTATGAGACAGGGCTGGCAGAAGTCATTTTATCATTATCTAGCTATATGCTGCAGTGTACAACAAAGTAGCAACCTATCACCTCTCTCACCTCTTTTCTTCTGTCCAGTCCATTCTATGCATTTCCTTTATTCCCTTCTCTTTCCTTTCCCTTTCCCACTCATTCACTACTCCTCCCACCCTGCAGGGCCATTCACTCCTCCCTCCCTTCCATCAAATTCAGAATTTTCAGTGCGAGATGTAATATATACATCTCGCGCTTATGCTATGATGCCAGTGTCCATCTGTCTGTCCATCTATCTGTGATGAAAGTGTATTGGTGCATTACAGCCAATTTAGGTTTCAAATTCCAATCCAAATTTACCGCGCATTGTGGTCGCGGGGAGGGGTAATCTAAACAACAACATCTCGCGCTATGCTAGCCACTGCTAGGCCCTCTTGTTGAGATAAGTGACAGGACACACATCTTCACAGATAAATCAGCAGTCATTTCAATTCATATGAACACATCACTACCAGCTGACTTGAAACTATACTGAAGATATAACAGGGATATATATTAGTATCACCTTCCTCAATAAGTTGTCTCAGTGGCCTTCAAATGACTACGCTAAGAGTCACCAGTAAAATGTGTCAAAACAGCATAGTGGATCAACTGGTTTCTGAAAAGGGAGCCACTGTCGGTCATGACTAGTTGGCTATATTATATTAGAAGGGGTGTTAATTCTCCAAAATAATGGTACTGTCCATTTCTCGGCATTCTCAGTCACACCCGACTGTTGTCAGCCACAAAACCCTTCAAACACCAGACTGTGTCTACATCAAGTTCACTGTCACTAATGCACCGTGAGCATGCTAATGTTCTATTAACATTGTCAATCAATATAACTATGACTCACATATGACTATTAACATCTGATATTAACTTAACTGTTTCAAACAAAGAATATAAATCAAAACTATCATAAACACGTGAAAGCATGCCAAGGATACATGTGAATGCAAAATTTCTTTACATCTGTAAAGACGGGAAATTTCCTGAAATCATCTGTACGATACATGCACAACATCTGCATTATGCACAGTCTAATGCACATTAACCAAGCTGCACCTTACGAACAAACGTGATGATTATTATCCACTCTGTATTTTACCTGAATTTTACTTGATTTCATGTAGTAGGCACCATCAAAGTTAGTTCACTGATGCAAGAAAGTAGTTTATACAGTTAAGACAAACAAAAAGCTCAGCAGATGCTGAGATAGCATGACACACAAGCCCAGTTCGGGCACTTCTGGTTGTAATAGGCACCTAAAGATTGTGCAATTCAATCTGGAAAAAAGAATGGTACCATCTACCATTATATTGGCAAATGCAATTTCCTACTAGTGCTCTAATGCATAGCCTGCACTGCCGCTGAAGCGTACAACTCCACATTTTTTCTACACCCGCTAGTTTTCCGCCGTAGAATTTGGGATAAGAAGATATATGATCTGAGTCAGCTATGGCATGCAGGTAGCCAAGACACCGTCCTATCCTGTTATGTGCCCATTTCCATATTTTGTTGCATTATGTCATCACAATCTAACCAAAATTACAGACAGACAGACAAACGAACGTCATACTCATAGCATAAGCATCATCATCATCTTATGGTTTGTCCAGTGGATGTTGCTGTTTCCACGAGTGACCTCCATGCCTGCCAATTTCGTTCTCGATGATAGGCAGTTGCATATGCACAACATGTTATATAATAACATGTCGTGCTAGGAAGATAATACAATAATGAAAATCTTGCTTAATGTTTCAGAATGAGTGAGCAAACAGTGCTCAATGTCACACTCAAGTCAACACACGATACTGCTAGTCATTTCTGATCAGTCTTTCCAGGCACTTAACTTTACTGTTTTTTTTAAAGTAAAATAATAACACAAAACATTATCCCCAAATCCATAAAATCACAAAATAGATACAAATATGCAAAAAAACTATAGGTGTCTTGTAATATCATCATCATTATCGCATATCTTGTCCTTGAATGGACATTCAAATTCATTCTTCATTTGCCCATATAACACACAAAAAATAAAATATAGATAGCATACAGGTGGGCAGGACAGAAAGTCAGCAAGTACTGCTCTTATAACTGCCCTCAATACAAATTAAAGAGTAATTTCAGAGCAAAGCACCGGATAAACTACAATCAATCAACAGTTAAAAACTTACTAAAATCAACGTTAAGAAAAGAAAGCCTAAAACTGGTAAGTGAACTAAAATTTATACGTTCTGCCGGTAGACTGTTCCACACATTAACAAAACGACAAGAAAAAAACTGTTTTCTAACATTTAAACGATTATGGTGTACACACAATTTATAAGGATGACCACGTGTAGAAGTATTTGTGTTGAAAGTGAAAAAATCACCAATTTCCAATTTGACAATAACAATTTTATGGTACATAATCAAATCACTACAAATTCTACGAAGCTCCAGAGTGGGCAGGCATAACTTAGTTCTGCGTTCAGCATAGGTTTAGTTACTACAACCAGATAATCGCTTTGTGAAACGTCTTTCCACGAGTGACCTCCATGCAGAAGGCTCACTCATGGACAACACTTCAGCTGAGATGTCTCCAGGAGCTCGCAAATCCATAAAACGTAAAACAATACTGGTAGTTGGATTAATGACAAATGTAAGAATTGCACATGTCAGTCACATGTGGATATATCTCTGCACATTCCCAAAACTTACTAATATTTATCACGTCAGTACAGCACAGCTACACAAAATACAATAGTGATTTAGCAATTCTGTCTGTCCATCGGTCCAGTGCTGGTATCTACAAAATCTACAGCGAGCTCAAAACACACCTGCAGAAATTGTTCTACCAAACCTCCAATCTACTCCTGTTACTTCTTTCGTAACTCATTTACACTGGTTACCAGTTACCTCACACAGTAAATATAAAATTGCTACTATCAGTTATAAATCATTGTCCATTGCTCAACCTACCCAACTCCATCGGTTACTTCGTCACTACGAACCAACTCAGCCTCTTCGTTCAGGTGATCTTAATTTGTTAGCTGTACCAACATCATCCGAGTTTGGCAGACATGCCTTCAGCTATTCTGCACCCTTAGAATTGAATAACTTGCCATTACCCATCCGTTCTGTGCACAGTTTGGACCTCTTCAAGTCCCGCCTTAAAACATACCTATTTACTGGGTATTAACATGTCCCTTTTGCCACCTAGTAACTGCTCGTGCCCCAGATCCAAGCCTTGTGTTTGACCACTGTGCGTGTTATAAATATTGAGTATTGAATGTATGTATGTGTCAAAACAACTGAACTAAGTACTAACTATCAAGCAATCTCAGCCAATTAACAATCTATGGAATCGTGTAAAAGTTACATCTAAACACCTAAAGACATCATCATACACCAGACATCCCAAGTGCTGACATTTCAACCAAGGGACGTCACATATGGATGTCACACGGTGTGTCATCTTTTTTTGTCGTATGACCAACTATCAAAACTTCACATCTTTAAATGTTCAAAATATGTTTAATTTCAAAAAGGGCATTTGTTATTTGCAAGCATTCTCAAATGTAATTTTTAAGGATTACATAGAAGTAGAGTACTGTTGCTGATGCATGATCTGTTTATGAAAGCTGAACTTCTTATTAGAATATTATCAATACCACTACTATTATTAGTAAACTTTCACTTCAGTTGGTAAAATAACAGAAAAGCCTTAAGAAAAATATTTTTGTGATGTTTATGCAAACACGTTCATAGAAAAATGTCACAAATAAATTCAAAAGTTGTTGTGCAAACCTTGACAGTGTTCTGTGAGTTTGCGTTGTGCAGCATCACGCTGTGCTACAGTCTCATGCAGCTGCCTGTACAACTTGTTCAGTAAGTCCTGTTCACATCTAAGCTCAACGGCTTCAGGCACTGTCTCAGAGGACTGCAGACTGTTCTCAAGTGTGGTTCTATACTGCTGTAGAACAGCACTGTGATTAGACCTAAACATAACGACTGCTTATTACAATCATATTAATTGACGACTCCATTAAATGTAATTACTGCATAACACATATGCAATGCACATACATATGCTATGGCTTGGTGGCATTTTGCTATCTATCACACACCAGTAGCGTACCAATCAACGGCTGAACTATGATCACCAAGCAAAAACAATATATAGCAACCTATATGGAGTGTGGCTTTCTGACACACGAGATCTTGTTAAAAATCCAATTTCCAAGTCACCTCAAACAGAAATAGAAAAATTAGTAAGTTTTATCATGCATCAGCACAGCAAAGCCATGCAATGTATGTCACATGCTGATATTGCAGCAAAAGAAATGAATGCATCATCAAGCAGTCAATGCCATGTGCTAACCTAAGGATTCTAGTTTTGCTACAATATAGGTTAGACTCTTTTCCAGGACAACTTAAGCCGTCACCCAGTAAAACACTGAGCCTTTTAATGAAATAAGAAATAATTGTGTCACTGGCATCAGACGGAGCATATGCAAATCATTTGCATTTTGGTCCATACAGATAACTATGCCATCACCTTACCACTCAATGTTTACAGCAGACTCGATAGTCCAACCAACAGTGAGTGTCAAGCAGTAAAGGAAATTCACATACCAAAGAACTTTGTTAAATTCCACTGTGATCATCACCAATTTGGCACCAAATACAGGTGAAAGTAGGCAAAGTTTGCCATTTTTTAAAACTACATATCTCTGTAACTGCTAACAGATACAAGACAGCCACATGTACACCAAGTTCCAACAAAGGAAGCCATTTAACTCTAGGCAGTAACTCTGCCAAATATGTAAATCTTAACTGATAATAAAGTTTTTTTTCACTGGCAGACTCCCAAGCAAATCAGCATTAAAATGATTACTGAACATCACACCACGCACTATGTGTTGCCACACTACCTCGATTACCAAGCAAAATATTTATGTGGCAGAAATTGCCGTGTTCAAGAACTGCATGTAGCAAACTGCCGTGCAAGACCAAAGCTTCCCAGCAGAATTTAGCCAGTTAAAATAATTGCCGAAAAAAGTAGGCTACACATCTACTGATGTGAGGTTTATTTAATTCACTGACGAAGAGATATTCATAGTGTCTATACAGAATGATGAAGTAAGTAAGTAAGTAAGTTAGTAAGTAAGTAAGTTCTTTATTATGGTGCCCGACAAACACAGACACTTACATCGAAATCAGACAATTACAATACATACAACAATCATCAAATTAACAACAAAAATTTGCAACAATAAGTCATCAAACTACAGAAAAATTTGGCCTACAAGTAATCAAAAATTGATCGCACAATGAAGCTACACTAAGTTTTCTGATACTTATGTTCCAGTAGTTCATAAGGATGACTGCACTGCCTTAGTGAATAAGACACACTACGGAC
>Ga0209782_1002618_pt1 | contig 10088 bp, 8 predicted proteins | sample WorMetmaBAHAMAS1_FD_187390 | JGI IMG/M metagenome (GOLD analysis project Ga0209782, IMG submission 187390) | Marine gutless worms symbiont microbial communities from Max Planck institute for Marine Microbiology, Germany - Inanidrilus... | ecosystem: Host-associated > Annelida > Digestive system >...
ATATATATATATACTGTTAAGTTGGGCTCATATGGTTGTTTTTTTTCTGATAAATCTGTGTCAGGTAATCTTCCCTCGATTACCAGCCTCCAGTTGTTCCAGAAAAGATTAACGTAGGTTAGTGGCTCAGGGTTTTTATGGGTTACATACCCTTCCTTTCACCCAACCAACAATATCAAACCCTGACAGATGACAGGCTAGATATTATGAATATAAACTACATTCTTACTGGTCAGATTGATAGCATTTTATGTATCTTTGCAAAATGGTTAGAACTATGTTATTGAAGAGTGTATGCTTGAGTTTTGGCATAGTTGTGCGTTGTGGGACTTTTATCATACAGCTTTTGAAAGTGTATCTAAAGCCTCGTTCACATCATGCTAACGAAACTGAACTATATGCAATTTTCCTGATGTTGTTCAGTTCTGTTCAGTTAGTGCAGTGTAAACGTATGTCATGGTGCATAGGAATGCAGAGAGTGTGTAGGCTGGAGTATGACTGACACACAGCAATTTTCCATGTTGCGTCTGACATTGTTACTTTTCATTTTTGTAGGATATCATAAACGATGACGAACTTAAGCTGGATTGGTTGTTCAAAGCATCACTAGTACATGACATTGTCAATGTAAGCGACTTGCACTAGTAATAATAAAAATTGTGTGTTATTGTAACCAATAAATCAGGTGTTGAATAGCCTGCATGTGTAATGTGTGTGTAATACCATGCTAGCATAGCATCATGCCGTAAAAAAATTGTGGACGATACAGTACTTCATCGTACACAAAATTGAGAGTCGCTGTCGTCAAACAACAGTTCATGGCTGCAGAAATGACAGCTGAAAAGTAAGCCAGTACACAGTGCAAACCACTATGTGGCATCTTGTAGTATTAATTTTTCCGATGCTGTAACAGTGGGCAGAGCTTGTGATGAAGGCAGATCTTCTCCAGTAGGTCTACAGGGTTACATGATTGGTTGCAGTTGCATGTAGGTTTTCAGCAACCATGGTAGTGCAAGCTATTCATGCTGAAGACAGAAATTGCAGCAGCTTGATTAACTATTATATGTTTATCTGTGACTAAAATGACAACTGTAGTGGGACAACGACGTCACACTGTGCTTTTACATTAGGACGCAAATCGCTCCACACGTCGAGCGATTCGTCAAGCGACATGTGTCCTGTATGAAAGCACTGAGACACATTGCAGCGACAAAGTCTGTGTGTCCCCAGCATCATCTATATTTAGTACGTGCAATGACGTCACACTGTGCGTTGACATGTGTCTGAGTGTGAACGGTTCCACTGAGAGCAGGCACGGCCACATTCTTGGACACATTGTTTGCACATTCCTCAATGCGTGTCGCTCGACAAATCGCTCCACATGTGACCAGTGTGAACGCTTCCATTGAACAACGTGGCGAGCAACGTTTTCAGCTGCATGTGGAGCAATTTGTAGAGCGACATGCATCCTAGTGTGAAAGCACTGTTAATGCAATACTTCATGCAGCGTCTTCTCTAGATCATCAGTAAAATGTGTACTATGATATGAATACACAGAGAGCAGCCCAAAAAGTAAACTTGTATCATTTTCCCACACGCATGTGCGGCACCTACTGCATATCATTCAACTATAGTCCTGCAACACAAGCAACAGTGGTCTTCACTAGCCAAAGAAATGCTAGCAATATGGAATTATGCACCGTCTCTTTGATTGTATTTATTTTATGGACATTATAATATGGAAACATTTGTGAAACCCACATCATGTGGACACGTTTCGTGCACATCAGTTGAAAACATCATTGAAAGTGTTTTGCAAAATAATTAATAATTAATTACTTAATAAACAATTGAGCACAGCTGCAATAATGACATGATGCTTTCACAAGCGATCGTGATACTGGTGTTAACTCTAGGGAATGGCTTACCTGCACAAGTCGGTGTTCCAATCACATGGTTACCTGTCCAGTGCTAACTGTCACGTGGACAGTCGGTGGGTTCTCAAGGTCTCGGGATTTGCACTGCATGCATTCAGAAAGCAAGAGTGCAAAGAACAGGTTAGCATAAATTTCAGATTGTCTAATTTATGTATTCTATTTTTTAAATTTCATATTGCTAACAAAAAAGAAATAATGCAGTACTTGTTTGGATGTCGAAGTTTTCTGATCTGCAGAATACTAAATTTGAAAAGTTGTCTGGTCTTTAAGCTGTAGAAGCCTATAAGACATTCAATATGGACATTATTGACTTTAGTTTTCATAAAAGTATACGTGTACACTTAAAAGAATGGCTACTTTGTGTATTCTAAATCATTGATGTGATTGGTGTGTAAATGCATATTATTGTATGCCTACTCGTGTGTTGTTCATTCATATAAGTTTTGAGAAAACAAATCAGTAGTTTAGAATGAACAAACGTAATAGGCCTAAAATAAAATTAGCAAATTCTTAAAGTCAATATTAAGTCGTATTTTATACAGATTACTGACGCATAGACCTGTAAAAAGTGAAGTGAGGATGAAGCAGTGAGGTGTTACCACAAAATTATCTTTATCTGCAGATACTGCTGACTGTTAAATGCTCATGTTGACACAGGAAGGTGAGTTTCAGTTTTACCTCAATCAGCTGTGGTCAGCACCTGAACTACTGCGTATGACAACTCGACCTATCAACGGAACTCAGAAAGCTGACATCTACAGCTTTGCTATTGTCCTGCAGGAGATCATGTTCAGAGCAGAGCCGTACTTTCTAAACATCGACCCTCCATGCAGTATGGGTTGCAGTGATCTTGTAACTTATACATTCGCAAAACAACTGCTTCATACTGTGCTCGTGCTTTGAAAAGGTCTCTGCACGTAACAAGTCAGCAGAAATGTTGTAACTTGCTTCAGATATTTTCTTTTGTCTAGCAAGATATCCCTTGTCTTGCAGTTACAACACAGTCATAATCTAAGCCTATTACCTGCAAAAATTAACTAAAGAGTTATAACTGTTAGATTACTTATTTTACTTAGACTACTAGTTTAACTAATAAAATAATTTAGTTAAAACTATAGTTTAATGAAATCAAAAATAGTCACTAACTAAAGGTTAACTAAAATTAGTTAGATGTATTTATTGTAGTGGCATTTTTTGTGTACTAGAGCTGCACTCTAGCCTGTGGCTCACACCTACAGTGTTTGCAACCTGTAACTGTCACTACTCTACATGTGTGCATATGGAGCTAAGAACGCTGTAGCTGCACTGCAACAGACTTCATGGACTCTAGCCATCTGTCACCATGAGACCATCCATGCTCGCCTCCTGAGCTGGGATGCATCTGTAGCCAGTGGGCCTTGATCTAACGTCCAGCGAACGTGTTTTGGACCAAGCATTAAGCAGTGGACAGTGCAGCCAGCATATCTGCAGCATTATTCTCGTCTACTTAAAAGCATAAGCTTAGATATTACTAATTTATTACAACAAGTTTTTAATACTAAAGTCTTAACTTCTTTGCTAGATGGAACAGTCTCTTTACTTACTGTCGTGTGCAACATATGACTTTTGTTTCATATTTGGTACATTTATGCTAACATTCTTAGTCATGGATAAAAAAAAGGTTGGAATTAGTTAGATAAAAGTTTGACTAAATATTTTTTTGGTTTAGTTTTAGTTTAACTAAAAATTTAGTCCATTACCCATCACTAAAGAAATAGGCCTATATGTTATGGCTCAATGTCCATCTTTTCTTTTAAAGTTTGTGTTTTTTCAAAACATTAGAACGAATTGTGTTGACATACAGACTTCTACACTGTGTTGTATGGAAATGTCCTAATTTTGGAGAAACCAAGTACTCTTACAAAAGAGCATAGGATAGGTTCGTTTGATCTGTTGAGTTTCACAGAACACCAGCGGGTGACAGACAGTCAATACACTATAGCATATGATGTCGTGTTATTCATGAGCATGGCATATGCACTGTGCAGAAAATACTATGTACTGGGATCTTAAAATGCAATAATATGCCTAAAGATCACGTGATAACAACACACATACTGGAAACAGCAGTGATGGATTATTTTGAGTACATTATACATGATCATTGCTACTTCTTTCATTATGTCTATGCATATAATTCGTTTGATGATTGATGTAGTGATTATCGAAAGAATTAAAGGCACCCATGCTCCATTTTATCGACCTCCACTACCACAGCAAGAGTGCGAAGGCGTGCATCCAGGCATTTTGACCCTGATGAAACAATGCTGGGCTGAAGAGCCATCTGAGAGACCTTCATTTGCTGAAGTGTCCAAAGCTCTCAAGATTATCAATAAGGGAAAGTCAGTTTGTGTTTTCATTGCTTTTTACGTAGGTTTTGAAAGGATTTTGGAGTTCTGATACCTTGCTGATAGTGTGTCAGAATTTCTACTCTAGTTGCAGAACAGTTTTCTGGCTATTATAGATGCAGCCTATTGCGACAGAATCACATGTAGCATTGTCTGTGCATCAGTGTTCGTCTGTTGCGTGACTGCGTGTCGAGCACAACCATGAGCTGTGCAAAATAACTGAATCTATCAAGGTTTTGAAACTAGCATTTAGTTGGACTGTTATGTTGTAGAAAGTTTGACATAATGGACACGATGATTCAAAAGTTGGAGAAATACGCCGACAACTTGGAGAACATTGTGGAGCAGCGCACTGCACAGCTGATGGATGAGAAACAGAAAACAGACATGCTGCTGCACCGCATGCTGCCACCGTATGCTATTGAATGTATAAGAGTAAACAACTGTAGTGTGTTAAGTGGTGTTTATATTGAATTTGTCAAAACTATACAAGCCAGTTTTCTTTCCATTACATTTTTCAGTTCTAGTTACAGGTTTTTGTTTTATAGTTTTTCAGTTGTGATTTTAGTTTTAGTTTTTTTATCAATTTCTGTTACAGTAAATTTGATCGTAAGTTACAGCTTCAGTGCTGTTCTGCTTGTAACTAAAATTGACAACTGAAATTCATGCAATGAACTGTGCAATGTGAGTTTATTACATCAGTATCAGAAAACACAGCTACTGGCGTATATATGCTGGCTTTGCTTGTTAGAGTTACTGACTTAGTGAATTCAGTATTTATAAAGTTGTGTCGCACCAAAAGTTATCAGATTACTCTCTTTAAGGACATTACACTGTAACACGTTAATTACGTTCTGTGAAATATACACATTATGCACTGTTATATAGTTATGTTGCGGATGAGCTGAAGGCGGGACGTAGTGTGGCTCCACAGATGTATCCTAGCACGACGATCTACTTCTCTGATATCGTTGGATTCACTATATTGGCGTCTGAAAGTAGTCCGATACAGATCGTTGAACTGTTGAATGATCTCTACAGTACGTTCGACGACACCATCTCACGTTATGATGTCTACAAGGTATGTCATGAATGCATGATACACAGACCAAAAGATAAACACTGTTCAGATTTCAGTTGTACAAAATCAATTTAGTGTCAATTGACTAGTATTATTTTAACTTTCTCTACACTACGGAAAACATGATTGCAAGCATTGCACCAGACACAACAAAAAGTTAATTTGTCATTTTGCTGTCTCTAGATTTACTCTGTTATGTGCACCATCAGGGGTAAATGGGTGCAACAGATACAGCAGATATTAAGATGTCATTGTGAAACAAATACTTATTGCATTTGTTGTCTAGTACAGTTTGGCTCAAACGTTATTGCTTTGATTTGTTGTCGATTTGTTATGGTTTTGTTGTGGTTCTGTTGTACAATTCGATAATGAGTCCATAACAAATTGGATCATTCGAGTTTGAGCTTTCGGCATATTGTGTGCAGGTGGAGACTATTGGAGATGCGTACATGGTGGTGAGTGGATTACCAAAGACAAACGGAGGACGACACGTTGTTGAGATCTGCGGTATGGCTCTTAATCTTCTTGATGAAGTATCACGCTTTACAATTCGTCATCGTCCTGATGAGATGCTTAAACTACGCATCGGAATACACACTGGACCATGTGCCGCAGGTCAGCAAGAAGCTTTTTTTGCTGCTAGTTTTCAAATGTCGGTCAGTGCTACTCAGTAACACTGTTTTTCTAGGGTTGAGGACGTCCCTAAAAGAATTAAGTAGTAGGCTGTCCCTGGCGATTGCCGAAGATTTTATTAAAAAAAACACAGTTGAGAACATTTTATAGCACGATCAGAAGCATAGTTGAAGTGACAATAATCACAACCGTCAGGCATCAAGGCAACGCACTGACAGATACTTTCAATGCAAACAGTACAGTGCTTAGTATTACAGGTTAATACCAGTACAAATAGTTGATACAACAGCTAGTGCGAGTAATAAAAAATGAGGATAAATTGAAACTCTTGACTAGCGACTGAAAAGACACAATAGACTGCAGTGCCTTATCGGATAAAAACGATTTCTGAAAATCGAAGCATTTGTACAAAAACCACATTCTATGATGAGTGATCTTCGGCTTCAGTTAGGCCTAGCTAGACAGTCAAAGTTATATTTGCAGGCATTCATCATGATCTCAGATGAAACCGGAAGCCTATTGGTGGGCATTGACGATGTATTTCGGCCCCCTGGCCTTACAACTGAACCTAGAAGTCCTTTTTAAAGCGTCCCTATGCCACTCCACTTATAAATGTTGTCACAGATGTTTGCCGTAATTCACAAATGTTCTCAGTGAAAGATATATCAAACATTAATGTCGCTTCCTGAAATGTGTATTCTCTCTGACGGAACAATTTCCATAAAATCGTGTAGAAAATGATGATGAGACGTCAATATTTGTCCGTCATGATTAACACTGATGAGTTATTTCTTCTTACTTTATCAAAAATGCATTTTGTATTATAGGCAGAAATAAGATACAACTATAGGTAACAGTATTTAAAATGCAAAATGTGCTTAGTAAAAAATAATTCAAGCACTAATACAAACTACTTAAATGTATACATTTAAAATATATACCAGTATTTTAATTTTCAATTTTATTAGAGATGCAGTCTACCATTGTATACAGCTATAAAATACAAGTTACTGTTCAGTCAGATTTTATAAAAATATCGTTACCTGTATGACTATGCCACATTGAATAAATGATTAATCCTTCTGCCATTCTGTGTTGTATGTACAGGAGTGGTGGGCCACGCAATGCCAAGATACTGTCTGTTTGGCGACACCGTGAACGTTGCTTCACGCATGGAATCAACTGGAGAAGGTAGGTTGGGTTTAAGTTTCAGCAGTCACTTATGTATAGGTGCAATTAGTGTCTTCGTTCCATATCTGGCACATGTGTGTTCAAATTTTCTTATAACTCAGAAAGTTTGTTGAATAAGAAAATATGTACTTTCATGTACATATTGGTGATATGCCTAAATTCAAAGAAACAAAAATAGATTTGCATAACGTTATGTTGGTCACCCATTATAGACTAGGCCTACTCCTCCCTGGAACTGACTATATGGACTCTGGATAGTGAGTTTCTCCTGAGTTATATCAGTTTTTTTGTTTCTTTTTTACCCATCTGCAGGCAAAACAGTATTTTTGCACATTACTTTTCTCTCTATACAATGGATCTCAGCCGTCCCTTAACGGATCTGCACGAAATTTGGTGTGGAATCAAGCCTAAAAATTTTCTTCCACCCACAAAAATTGGGCATGGGAAAAAACTTCAACTATAGCATTGCGTGGATACATCTATATGAATTTTGCACAGCTGCAGATGCCAGCTTTATTACTTACGACTGGGTGTTGTATGCCTTTTGATTACTGTTTATGTTGGCATAATGCTATACAATTAGGGCTTACCATATTTCTAGTAGTAAAGTTGATGACTCTTGACAAGTGGTTTATGTTCACAGTTCACCACCACAATGGGATGAATTTGTAGCTGCTGTGTAACTCATAGTGGAGGGTACGTGCGTGCCCGAAATCAATACAATAACGATGCACAATTAGGCTGGTATCGTCACAGTTAGTTTCAGTGCGGAATGAGTGTCATCTGTTGCTGTTTCAGCTCTGAAGATTCACATGAGTGAATACGCTCATGACGCTATCATGATGTTCCCGGAATTCATCACCGAATGTCGCGGCGACATTGCTGTCAAGGTCTGAGACACGCATGCCCACATTACTAAACGTTGTCGTCATTAATAACGCGTCATAGTCATCGTGTTACTGGGCATTGCCACGCCGACTGATGTATACCACTTGCATTCGTTGCACTAGTGATAGAAAACAAATTGCAATATCATGGTCTAGCTGTGCGCGTTAACAGCGGAGATGATGGGGCTACATCATCTAAAAATTGGTGAACTTCTGCCTGATAACTCCAGAGATGACAAAGCTTATTTGTGTACGTCTGGTATGTCACGGCCAAAAACTGGCGTATATAGTCAAATATCTCCTGATATACTGGACCGATTTTCGCAACCTTTTCACCGTATGAAAGCACTTTACATGCCAATGATGAATCTGTACCTTATTTTCCAATTTGTCAAGGGACGTTGCCATGGCAACCAAATAATGTTGCCGTAATGAAGGCAAACTGATACTACGTGCATTCTTTGCACGTTTGCTAGATGGTAGCACGATTTTGTTTCGCTACTACTTGCTGGGGGCGACACTGAGGCGCCGAGCAGGCTATTAGCTAGGCTTCGCCACGCATTTCTAGTCTTTATAGGCTTCTCTTGACTTATCCTACACTGCGTTTTGGTGAAATTAGGGTATCTCCAGTATATGGGTACTTTCCTCTGAAGCTTTGTCCCAGTCTCCATATGCAGACTTAGAAAAATTTCGCCACTGCATGCATGTCCGCTGTCGCCAAGTGCGATAAAAAGCGACGATCGTCGATCTACTGTTGACAACACTTGGCGAAGGTCGAGGTGTTGTCAACTGACAGACTGACAATCGTTGCTTGCTTATCGCACTTGGCGTTGTGTACAACCCGATGGGCGTGATGCAGCGCGTCGCGCGGGTCCCTCTGCAGCCGCTAAAAGTTGCTGGTAGCCATGTCCAGTTGCACAGAGCTGACAAGATTTCAACTCACGTAGCACGACGCACGGGCCATCTGCGATAGCCGCGTTTCGTGTAGGCCAATTAGTAAGTTTTAAGTTACGTTTCCATCATTGTCGTATCGTTTAGTTAGCGACAAAGGGACCTGCAATGTTATTTTTGTCTAGGGGACACTGTGGGTCGCCACTGACGCTATACGAACACGAACTTCGATCAATCAATCAGCAATTTATTAGCTCACGAAAGACAGTGAAATACAAGTGCCGAGAGCAAGACGGACCAGGCTCGAAAGGAGCACTTACGGTCGTCTCTGAAATAAAGAAAAAATGTTCATAAACAAGTTACATAACGTATACACGGCACATAATAAAAAACAAAGCTAATAGCTAAAGAAAAAAACTAAGAACGTTTTTACGTTCACGCTTGTTAAGTGAATACTGAGACACCGTATTAAGTGCATTTGATGCAATGTTGTTTTGTAAAGCAAAGAAAAGTAAAAGCAACCGGGTATAGCAGTTCGCAACATGCCTTACCACTACGGGGACTCACCGTGTCATTGAAGTTTGGCCACGTTAATGGATATTCGTGCTACTACGTGCCAGTTCGGATGGCGTTGCCGTTAGAGCTGCCACCCGGCAGATGTGACATTCCCGCCTTTACCCCAGCCAATTAAAGCTGGTGCTTGGTTTAGCGACCAAGGAGGAATGCAAGGCTGAGTTAACCAAGTTGGCTTGGTTACATACCGAGGTTGGATATTCGACCATGAGCGCTAGTTAACGTATCTACAGGCAGGCAGGCGACATTATGTGATCTAATATGCAATTAAACGTGTAAAGTTATTAATATCCGCTTACTTTACAGGGGAATTAACCCAGAAAGATCCGCAAGAGGTAAGGGAAGAGGGACCCTAAATTATAATCTAGACTAAGAGATCAGATTAAGCTTGAACCTTATCCAGAGCTACATCTAAAGAGATTAACAATAATGAGAAGATAATTGTGAAATGTACAATTCGTATAATGAAATAATTCAAGCATTCAAATCAATCACTCAATATTATAAC
>Ga0209782_1002619_pt1 | contig 10087 bp, 8 predicted proteins | sample WorMetmaBAHAMAS1_FD_187390 | JGI IMG/M metagenome (GOLD analysis project Ga0209782, IMG submission 187390) | Marine gutless worms symbiont microbial communities from Max Planck institute for Marine Microbiology, Germany - Inanidrilus... | ecosystem: Host-associated > Annelida > Digestive system >...
CATGTACATCTTGCAGCTATGCCGGCCAAAATAGGGAATCATTTGCTCATCTACGCATAAATTGTGCGAGAAAATGCCACACTTCGAAAACCTCTGATTGAGCAGTTCCATGTATCGACGTAGTTTGTAAAATTTATCACAAGCATAGACTTTGGCATTGTCTGCTAGATGTAAATTACGTTTGATGTCCATGTATTCCTGTCTGCTCAGCGCTCGTGTCACGATGTTGACGTTACAGTCATCTGCATTTTCCCAGTACATTTGCTCTCTTGGAAGGCGGTGGTAGCCTGAAAAACAAAAGAAAGCCTAGAAATCTTTTCAACTGGTGTTTCTTCATGTTGAAGTCATGGCGATTTTGCTGATGTGCATATAAATTGCTCTGACTCATTACGAGGTCAAACATTTCACCATCCCAAAATTCTTCAAATAATTCTGCCTCACTCTTTTGTACCAGTAATGCAGTGAGTTGTGATATATTTGCCTTTTCAGAGTTTGTTGGCTGCAGTTTGAATCTTGGCTGCTGTTTGCACCATTTAGTCTCCACAGGCTTAGTCTTTTCTGCCTTTTGCCTTTTCTGATCTGTCGACTTACCACACACATCGCAAGGCAATCCAGCAGCAGTCTTCAGAGTAGTCTCGTCAGATTTTTCAGACTGTGCATTCTTTGGTTTTCGCACTTCTTGTTGGTTTTCTTGCTGTACTCTTCTTGTCTTGCACACAGGCTGTTCTGCTTCTAGCTCGTGCTTCTTTCTTTTAGACATACACTTCTTATCGGATTCTTCATCTTTGTCAGCAGGCGGGTAGTGTACTTCAACTTCTCCGGCAACATCAGAAGGCTGTGTGTCAGCATCCACAAGGTCATCTTCATCATAATGTTTGCAGTCACTTTGATCATCCACATGCGTTGGTAGCAAAACAACCAATTCAGCTTCCGTTATCTCGTCCTTTTCTAAGATATTGCGACCGCTTCTGCTAATTTGAAGAACTATTTTCTGGGCATTGTCTGTAAGAAAAAAATAATACTTGTGCTTTAATACACATAGAGTATAATCAGATGCTTACATACTTATAACTGCAATTGCCTAAAGTTCATTCTCTGGCAATAATATACAATTCGATAACAGATGCGAGTGGTGACAACAGACAGATATTGTTAGCACCCTTCTATTTTTATCTTGTTACGAGCAGCTCCCCTTTTTGTTTCATTTCATTTTACAGTTTACGCAGCATTTTTCTCTGCAAATTCCAAGAATTTGGCCTTGTTTTGGACACGCGTTCTCGGCGCACTGTCAGCTGACTATTCATTGATCGTCTAGTGACAAATTTAGCTTCGCCCCAAAACAGCCAGTGAGTGCGACCGTCCTTGATCCAGGATATTGCTTCTGCCCGACGTTGCGTAAATGCAACACAGTTTTTTGACGCCTTCAGTTACGCACTGTGTACACTTTACACGGCACTTCGATTCAAAAGCATAAACAGTAATTCCATGTTGTTGTAATATAGCAACAATCATAAAAGTCTTTACATGCAAGTATGAACAACAAATGTGAGAATTTATATACCCTTTAATGACACAAAAGTGCACCGATTCAAAACTGTGTTGTTTTTAGAAACAAATGCAACAAAGAATATTTATCCTATTAGAAACGCACTGAAAAAAGGTTAAATAAGTAAGTAGAAATCTATTTTATACTTGGTTGGCAGAAATATATTTTTTATTGCTTCCAGCACACGACATTGCGTTTTTGCAACCTTAGGCTTAAATGGGTTAATATTCATCATCAGCACTCTGTTAACTGTGTCATTCAGTTACGTCACACGGAAGTAGTGTCTGTAGTTCAGGTACCCGTGTTAGTATGCAATAAAATAAGTGCAAATGTCACTCACAGTGAAGTGTTGGCAGTCGTAATTACTGCTGTGTTAACTGTTAAATGCATGCATATCTAGATTAACCTAACCTTTGTTTTCATTATACTGATCTACACGGTGGGCCATAATTAGCAGACCCCCAAAGTTTTGTACGTATAACTTTCATTGTAACCAGCATTGTATAAAATTTCAGCAAGAGGCATATCAAGATATGCTGCGTCACACGCAGCATAAATTTCACAAGTTGAAGTTGACGAGACCGGCCCGTTATCGTCTCAGAAGTTGGCGGGCATGCTGCAGCCATTCGAGCTTGTTTGCTTCGGTGAGCTCCATTGATCGGCATTTCTTGAAGAACTTGAGATGAAGATTATGCAGAATTTGTCTCACGGTTGTGCCTGATGTGTTTAGCTCACGAGCAATCTCTCTCTGTGTGGAATGAGTTCCAGGTTTATCTTCTGGTTGAGAGTAAGCTACTCGTCGCTTTCAATTTTATCGTCACATCGCATGGTCATGGCAGACCAGCACCTGTCGCCCGTTTGGTTGATCCATTGTCGTCAATTTTCTTTATTAACCGTTTTAATCCACTTAGTGACCACGGCTTGGTAGGGAATTCCAGCAGAAAATGCTTTGCTCCATCACGTTTTGTTTCTTTTAAAAATTTTATCACGACTTTATCTTAGTTCTTAAAAACCATCACAATACACACAGAAAAACAATGTATACAATGAAATCATGATGATGTAACTTTTACGAGGTAAAGGTAGAACAGGTGTGGTTAATTTCTGGTGATTTTCATGTAGCATCATTTTAACTATGGTGACACAGATTTTAGCTCAGAAATAGCACCTATTACCAGCGTTATGGCAATAAAATCCAAGGGGTCCGCTAATTATGGCCAACTGTGTAGTTTTTTGCTGCTGAACTTTTAATTAATGCTTTGTGTATTCACCTGTTGTGTTGTATTGTTATGGCTTTGCCTTAAATAGGCCTGCATTGCTGCATGAAATCAGTCATACCATGCATTGCATTACATAATCGGCATTTAGGCCTAAGCACCACGTCAGCGTTTAAACGATATGTCGAATGTCAGTATGTTATGCAATGTTACACCATGCAGAAACGCACGTGATGCATCAGATCAGACATTAATTGACGGATATGGTGCCAAGTGTTCATGGCGGCATTATGCTTCACACACGGCAGGTTTTGCCACTAATCTATAGGCCTAATGCACAGCACAATGATAACAGGCCTAGCTGTATCCATCACTTGGCATTTGGCCAACATTTTGTTGACGTGGCGTATAAACGGCATATGGTGTTAGTTCAGTTGACTATACCTAGATGAACGTCGTCGACCTCTGATCACTTGAGATCACTATAGTTGATTAGTTGTCTTTAATTTTTTTGTTTGCTGAATATTGGACCTGGCCGTCTTTGGTCATTCATTACGCCTCCGATGCTCCATAGTAAATTGTATTACGTTTCGTTTCATTGGCCTGGCAGCCCCTGGCCTATTCAATCCAACTGTGTTCCGCTTGATATTTAGGCAAACTGGAAACATTGTCACTCATGTGTAATGAATGAACATAACAAATTTAATATAAGCATTCAGTTTATTGAAATGAAGCAAAGAAATGAAAACACATACAACTAACATTTACATATAGTTGTGCAATATGGTAAGTAATTAATTTGCAGCATACATTCAGCTAAAAAGCATGAATTAAACGACATACTTGCAGACGACTGAACACAACCCTGCTTGATAGGGTCAGCTTCTAGGTCGGCCAAAATTGTGGATGTAAAATCAATTATTTGGTCCGATCCATATTTTCCTGGACTGTTCGAACTCATGATGATATCATCCTCGCTGATACTTATATGCCATGTGGATTGACAAAGCCTAGTATGTTCCATATAACACTTATATCTCAACAACCGCTTAAGTGATTTAGATGGCTTTTCGCACAATGTTTTTGGGGAGATACCTGTTACAGAGTCATTCTTTTGAATACATGCTCCAGAGTTTATTTTGTCTGTAAAATTATATCTCACCCAGTCATTAAATTGAGTACAAGTCTTAATTGGTTGAGATAAAGGCGGGAATGTCACTTGTGCCAGGTGGCAGGTAACACTGATCTCATGTGGCACGTGAGTTTCTGTAGTGGTGAGGCTAATTGTTGCAAACTGTTACACTCCATTTACTTACTAAATGTTTACACGAATGTGGCAGCCATAAGCCTATTGATTTACTTGGTCTCGTTGAACGATGGTGCATTGTCGTTAGCATCATCAACAATGCAGTCACACTTCTGGTGAACAGCATGTGACCTCAGTAGACTGCAGATGCACACAGTGTTTTCACATTATCTTCCAATGCAGCTCGAGTTTCAGCATACACAGGTGCTGAAAACATCCAGCCATTATCAATTGATCTCATTTTTGGGAGTGTCCTAGGAAGCAAATGTTGGATGCCTTTGCCCTTAACGTGTATCCATGCCTGTGTGGCTACATACATTGTGGGCATCTCCAGTTCTGCACCTCTCCATGTTCATCTACCACGATGCTGTTAATGACTGCAAGTTTGGATGGCTGACTGGGTCCTAGAGAAGCTAATCAGTCTATTAATTAATTGACCAGTTTTTACAGTTATAGTATGATGGAGAATTGGGCATTATAGTGTCACTCTGCACATGGGGCATTACACTGAATGAATTGCACAGCCCCAGACCAGCGCACATAGCCTATCTACATGTACACGACACAGTTGGTAGATTGTCGGTGAACTTTTCCTGTCCTACACTCGACCTGCAGCTGATGGGTGACCACAATTGTGGGTAAACCATCTGCAACAGGTCAACCAACCAGGCCAAATCAGCCTTTCATCCTTTTGGGGTCGATAAATGAGTAGTAAGCTGGAATTGCATGTGTGCTACCATATGGCAACATCTGGTGAATGCTACAGAGGTAACTGCAGGCCTGGCAGAAAGTAATGCATCTTACCGCCGGGAGGATGGCTTAAAAGTTATTTTGTGGGCTGCCTGCCTGTACACCAGGATCAGCTCTGGCCCAACACTCGGTAACAAGTATGGGAAACTTTTACCTTTTACATGTACATGCATTGTATGGCTGTGCTTGCAGACAGCAAACTCAGCTATACAGAACTTTTCATGTGGTCGTCAACACCAACTAACCATGTATTTATTGGTTGCCCCATCTTTTTCCTTGTAGGTAATGGTGGTATGTAACAGTACAAATAATAAACATCATTCCTTGCACTGCATCAGACTAATCTGCTCCACAAATGTTGGTGGGTCTATTTGAAGCTGAACCCCCGTAAAGATAGACGAAACTGTAAATGTATGGCTGGCATCATCTGCTGCACGATGCATTGATTTTTATTTTATTGATTGTACTGTCAAGGTCTATGTGTGTAGTGTATTCTGTGTGCAAGTACATGCCTACCACCTGTTGCATCCGTGATTGCAGCTGCACTGCTTAAAATCCAATAATGTTATCTGTGCATCGGTGGATAACTTTATTGCTCTGCCACCTACGCATTGCATATGCGTGTAGAGGGCAAGCATTAGTTTATCACCCTTTTTCCTGATGTACCTTGGTTGTAGCCAGTTGCGATTCTTAAGTTTTACCCCTTAGTCATGACAAGTAACTCATGCAAATTTTTTGAGTGGCTGCATCTCCATCAGGGACAGACTGCATTCTTTAGGGCCTATTTATCCACTGAACTTAAGACAAAGGTTGTTGCATTCTTTACATCATTTTGCTGACAACAGTACCATTTTGCTGCTGACGCTGAACACATAATGGAGTTTTAAATCACTTAACGGTGATCCTCTGGGAAAGGTCACAATTTTAGTCATGATTGGTAAAGCTGTGAATTTTTATAGTTTTTGTTGTTGCTTTTTAAGTTTTCATATATTTTTATGCTGGATTATCTTCATCTGTTACTGAGAAAGTTACTCCATGAAGTTTTTAGAATTTGGAGACTTAGCAGAAGTAAATGACTAATTGTGTGTTAGAGATTAACTTTAGGAATTTTTTGAAGATTTTGCCAGAAGTTTGCTCTTCAGAGCAGTTCAACTATGCATGTTGAAATAATGAGCTAATAATGTATGTCCAATTAAAACATTTTTCACTGCAGATATATTTTAAAGCGACTGAACAGTAAATTCTGTAGATCGGAATTAAGCCTGTAAACCTAATAATAACCATTAATTTAAACATTTCATCAAAAGTTACACTGTTTCTCTGTATTTCTGGTATTTTATCCAAGATTATGTTTGATATTAACTTCAAATACCTTGATCTTCCAAGCAGCAGGTGGTGCCTTGATTACTCCACCATTTATGCAGTGATATATTTCTTTAAATGTTCTGCATGATTGTGTTTGTGTATCTGTGATGAGCGATGACTGATTATAGAAATAACTTATGTTATTGGATTTCTACAATGAAAAATTGAAAATTTATATTGCATTATGGAAGCAATGACTTGTATGAGGAACTGAATTGTGAAAGTCAGCTTAAGGCATGCAGCTTTAGTGGTACTGTAATGTTAACGGTGTATACTGGCATCTTAAAGAAACATGTTGGCAGTTGGACACTGTGAGGAATTTCTTTCAGCTTGGAGTTTGAACTATGTTACTGACTCACTACAGTGTACAAATAAATGACAACAGCAACAACATCAGTGTTAATATGTCTATTTTGAACACCAGAGGTGGTTTTAAGTTGGCAGCATAGATATGTGTATGCTTTATTCTTTTGTTGTTATTGTTATTACCTTTATAAGCAGTGAAGCTATACTATTACTGCGCTGTTTGTTATGATGAAGAGAATTTTGGTTGCTGTGGTTGTAGGTTTTGAGGCCATGAAATCCAGCACTATATAAATGCTTTCCGTTGGAAGACAAAAGTGATGTTTCGTCTTCGTCGGCGCCGTTCATTGGCATTGAAAATTGTTCTCGGTGCATCGGCTCTCTACTTCGTATTTTTTCTGCTCCTTAGTCGACAGTTTGTCTTCAGGGACTCTAGGCATTCCGATGACACCCGCTCCCAGCTGCGTTTCACTCCCAGTGCCGGCGGCTTGACGAATCTCGCCGGAGTTAGTGAATTTGCGGATGCAGGCGATGCCCAACAGCCAGTTCTGGAACGTCTCGACCTGGACCGAATCCGGTTCCAGGAGGCAATGCAGAGGGATGCAGAACGCGAGGAGCAGTGGAAACAAAGACTCGAGGAGGAAAAGAGGCACCACGAAGAGGATCGACGACGGCGGGCTGCGGATCGTGTGATTCCGCCATTCCGGAATGCATTTGGCAGCGTAACTTACAGTGACTCTCTAAACCACACTCAGTTGACTCAGCAGAAGGCAGCCATGTCAAAGATGCTTCCACTGATTGCTAGTGGTCTCGTTGTCATGCGGTGGAATTTTGAGAAAGAAGTGCCGCTTGTCCCAGGAGCACCAGGTATTTTATGACTTACTGCCTTGCACTGTAGCGTGATGGATGGTTTAATGATTAGAGTTATGGACTATGATCACAAGATTGCAGGTTTGATGCCTGGTTTTAGTGCATGAGCATAATAATTTGTGGGCAGGTTGTTTACACACGCACACATATAGTATAATTTGGTTCCAGACAAAGGGCAAAGGGGCTGCTGACTTATCGACATAACCACTTGCCTAATTATATATCTTATATATTATAAAAACAAAACTTAAACCAGTTTCTTTTAATTGTAATAGCCACTGCTTTAAAGATGATATGCAACGATTTTTTTGGTTTTTAAAGTAAACAGCTGGCCATCTTCCTTTTGTATAATAAAACATATTTGAATATTTAGGAACGTTTACAAAACCATAAAATTACCGAAAAAGTGTCTAAGAAGTGCACACCCGAAGATTTGTTTACTTTTGCAAGGGATGATGTCATACCTAGACTAGATTAATCTCGTCCTAATGGGACGACTTAAACTGGATTAGTCTGTCCCAGCATAAAAGTATGACACAGCACTGCAAATGTATAATTAAAATGCCCATTTACTGCAATCATCTACCTTTAACTACATATGGAAAACTTATCCAAAGCAGTTATATAAAAGCATTAGTTTACGTGAAAAAAATACACTATAAATATGTACTACACTATAAATATATACTTTTCACTAGAATAGGGCACGTCAGTTATATAAGAATATCTTTATGTTATTTCTGTTTCCAGTGAAATAAGATAAGCTTAGTACAGGCATCAATGCACAACGTTTCCTATCGTGTTACGGTTAGTTGTCAATAATCAAAAATTACCTTACAAAACAACATGCATAAATAGTACCTCAATAACTCCGTCCTTTTTATCTTTTATTTGTGACTAAAAATGTAGAATTTGCAACTTTCATGCAAACTGTTATAATTACAACCGTAGGTATTGCTCACCACCGAAAGTTTACAAAATATTGAGTAAAACTGGATCTGGGATAAATATTCTTTATTTACTGATGGGCCCTATTATGCATCTATCTATGTTGTTTGTGGAAAATAAATTTTTCTTCTTTTTTTTCTTCTATCGTTTTACGCTAAAAATTTAAATACACCAGCACACCAACTCTCATGCTGTCTAGCGGAAAATGATGAAAATCCGAGTGCTCTGACGACTTCAGTCCGTCATTAAAAAACGAGGAACGAAATGCTCGGACATATAAAGAATGGCACAGTCTGCGTGCTAGATGCACAGACTTATATTAAATATTCCTAGACTTCCTGCATCCAATCAGAACAGCAGAAGCGTTTTAAGCCGTCAACTGGCTAGCAGATCTTCCCCAATAAACATGGCCGCAAGCAAGCCAGCAGGCCGGTCGAGTGAGTGACGTCATTTTGTTGAAGTCAACAGTCGCAATCTTGGCCATGGCCATGTTTGTTTGGGATCATACGACGGCTTCAACTTTGCTGGCTGGCGTGGCCGCTGTGGCCAGATAGATCTGTCTAGAGTGGTCTGATGCAAAATGCAATAAAAAAACTCAGCTGACTTACGATAGTAGTGAAAATGCCGAGTGTAGGTCATTTAGGATTCTTATTGATGAGAAATAGCAAAATAAGCTAGAAACAATATTCATTCTTTTAAAAAATGGGTAAAAAAGACTTCTTTACAGAGGGAATCTCAACGTAAACAAAACAAGCTATGGGTATGACGTCACAAATGATGGAAATTGCCCATGAATATCTAAACTAGTGAAAAAGACCATTAAACTTCCCTTTTCAGCATTTTACGATGTTATTTATCAAAATCTATTATGCAAATTTGTTAATATTGCAGTAAGCTATTAGAAACTACTGTTCATCAATTTTGTTAAAAACCGTTGCATGTCACCTTTAAAACAGCAGAAATAAATAAGTTTGTACACAGAAAAGATCTGTAATGAAGAGGTTGATCAAGCCAAATGGCATTTTATAACATTATGAGATCATCATGTGGTGTTTGCCGAAGGTGGAGTTTACTTTGACATTTACTTCATTTAAACTTTTGAAGCCGCAGCAGAATTACGTTATATATACACTTGACTGTTTATTGTTTTTATTAAAGAATGTTATACAATAGAGCGAACCTGGAGTTTAACCTTAGAGAATAGCCAATTAAATGGAAATGGGAACAGTAGTGTGAAAGGTAAAACTGGATTACAGTTGTTAGATGTGGATATTAAGGCAACTGACATTGATGAATGTTGTTGCATTGTTGTTGTGCAAAGGTGAGGATGGACTAGCTGTAAATATTGTGAAGGAAAAGTTGTCGCCTGACAACCGGACAATATTTGATACTGGATGGCAGAACAATGCATTCAACCAGTTTGCTAGCGACATGATATCTCTACATCGTTCACTGCCGGACATTCGAGATGAGGGGTGCATTTCCTGTCGTGTTTAATATAATAGCAGTCTGAATAGTCATTTGTACATCATATGCCTATGACTTTTTAGTAGTTGACTTTTGAAAATTTACAGTAATTATCTCAGCTTAAATATGATAATTTCACATTTGTGAAAACAGAATTGCTAATCACCATTAACTTAACGGACGTTGTTATAAGTTGATTTGCAGTAAAATGAACAACGAGGACTGTGATAGACAGCATTGTGAGAGGTAAAGGTCATTTAAGTACCATTACAATTTTTAGTTTTAAGTTATTTTCTGTGGCATTAGAACTTATGT
>Ga0209782_1002620_pt1 | contig 10086 bp, 8 predicted proteins | sample WorMetmaBAHAMAS1_FD_187390 | JGI IMG/M metagenome (GOLD analysis project Ga0209782, IMG submission 187390) | Marine gutless worms symbiont microbial communities from Max Planck institute for Marine Microbiology, Germany - Inanidrilus... | ecosystem: Host-associated > Annelida > Digestive system >...
GGTCTGAACTTTCACCCTGGGCAATTTGCGGGGGGGGGGGATCGATTGGGCCGGCGACAAATTTTTTTTGTCATGGATGGACAGAAACGCGACTACTTAAGTTGCGCCTCGCAGCGTGCGAGAGGTGCGACTAAAAAATTAGAACAAACTGAAAAGCTACAATAGAGTTTTCAATAATGTACATTATACAGCATTATCAATGCAACAACTGTGTCCATTAGCATAACATTCAGTTTTCAGACCCTCCAGGATATTGCAGTTGTGATTTCCCTTCAATTTCTAGCATTGGCTTCAATATTTCCGATTTTACTAAAATGCTACAAAGAATTGTGCATGTTTCATAACTGAACAAGCAAATCAGATGATGCAGCTTTTAACAGTTTATGAGTAAGTGCTGCAATTGTTGCACTTTCCTGCTATAATATTCTGGAGGGTTTAAATATAAAACAATCCAACATATACAACTGCAGAAATCAATTATTAGTTGAATTATCTGCAATATATATCTGCATGGACTTGTCAGTGAAAAATAAATATAGTTTGTGTTCAAGATACAAATGCAGAAACAAAAATAAGATGGAAAAAGCTTCTAACTGACTACCTAATGCACACCTTGCACTAAGTTACTAACCACCAATGACTGTTACTGTTATCACTACTTATAAAAATGTAAGAGTAACGCTGACGTCACAATGAGGGTAATATTATTTATCCCACAAAATGGGTATCGCCGATCTATACTATGTTTATAAACGACACAATGTCCGTTCGGAAGTGACGTCATAATATGTTGGCGGTGTCTTAATGAGTCGCTTCACAGAGGGTGACGTCACAGTGACCCAGACCAAGAAGTGGGTATTCAGCCTTTATTTACTCATGGTTTGCAAGCCACGGGCTAGAGCGATGCTCTAGTATGTGTGACAGCTATAAGGGCATAGTCACAAATTATAGTCAACTACAATGTGGTTCAACAATCCCAGTACTTGACCATAATTTTGTTGAGCTTGAGAATAACGATAAACAGTAATTTGGGTATTAACCATTACTTTACTATCCCAATTACAATACTAAAACCGGGGGCCGAGGCATGCTATGAAAAGTGATACGGCCACAGGTCAGTTAGAGCCAGATGCTTGGACCAGGCACTTTTGGTACCCATTCTAGTACACTATATACTGTGACTCAAAAATATCACACTTTCTCAGTAATTCACATACATCAAAATCACTAAAATGGTTTAATTTTTGGTATTCATTATCGACCGCGTAGCAGGGGTGATAATACGTTTGGTAGCGTCCATCCGTTTGTCTGTGGGCACTCCTGTTTGAACAGTTTAACCTTTGACCTTGATTTTTGGCATGAGGGTCGACCTTGACCTTGGCTAGCCTGGGATTGTAGGTCAAGGTCGTAGGTCAAGGTCAAACAGTGAAAATTGTTTACGCTCTCCCGTTTGAACCAGTGGTGCGGAGCAGGTCGCAGCCAATGGTAATTGCGAATGACCATTACCAGTCCATTGAAATTGTCTGTCAGTAATCAGGGGGCGTTCAACGTGTCACGTGTAAGCGGTTGATCAGCTTTAATTCAAGAACTAAAAAGGGGATATTTTTAGAGGCATGGTTTTGTGGTTCACAATAGTCATCCCTTTAAAATATGGTACCTGCAATTTCTGTAACAGCATAGTGCAAAAAGTGGTATAGCCATAGCCACTGGTTGCCACAGTGCTCTTAAAAGTGGCATGCCCATAGCGGCCATTCCCGTGGCACTGCCTATGACTGTAACTCGCAAAATGTGCTGTAAACCTATCATATCCAGTATAGTTGACCATTACATAGTTAAGAGTTGTGCAACATCATCCCTCTTTTATCTCAAAAAACCACATGTAAAAATTTCACCACCAAATTTTCTGTGAATGTTGTCTGTGGCTCGTATCTCCTCTGAGCACTATGCAACTGATATGTTGTGTAGGTAAAGTGTACTTCCAGTTTGCCAGACAAAGGCAGTGGAAACAGGGCATACTCTCAAAGTAACTCACCAGCAGGAAAGTATGATATCTACAACTACAACTGCCTTGTTATGCTGGCTGCATCCATAGCAGTAAGTGTAATGCATCGGTCTGATTTGTCCACGTCTTTTTGCAAACATCGCTGCGGTGCACGAAGGGCATACACTGTATATTCAAAGTGACTCGCCAAGGGGGCGCCATATCCCAACGAGTGAAAAGAATTGACCTAGGCACTGCTGGAAGGTCTATGCCCAAACCTGTATACTGAAGTGACTATAAACTGTTACACTGAACCCAACTTCTCACAGTTGGAGCCAATCCTGGCATCTCTTGCACTGCATTCAGACATGCTACTACTAGATCACTGTCAACTGCAGTTGCTTGACAGTAACCTTACAGTTCAATAGATATACAGCAAAAAATGACCGGAACTAACGTGAAGTCTCGTTTTACCGTTTTCCTACTGAAATGAAATATATCTGCCAGAAAATGTCATTGTATACAATGAAAATTATAAATGAAAGGCACAAGGTTGTAAGTAGCATACTCAATTTGTACTTGCAGTTATAACAACACAGCATGCACAATTTTAAACATAGATTATACACATATGTAAACACCACGGAAACCCTTTATGATGATGAAGTTCAAATAAACTTCCCAACAGAAACAGTAAGTTACACTGGTTACTGGCAATGTACTGCGGAGCATGATGATATGCCTGTATTGTATATTTACTGTGAGTTGTGCAAGGTTACGCAACCTACACTGCTACATTAGTGACATCAACAAATGTGCAACCAAATGATTACCACTAGCAGAACACCATCAATATCCAGTCACACAATTAGTAATAACCTACAGCTGCAAACTTTAATCACTACTTAATCAAACATCGTACTAATCTATTAAATTTTTATCCGGTTCATTTTTTTTTGCTAAAGATCCAGACTTTCTTGCTTACATGGCTGACAAAATATGCACAAAATTAGTCAAAAAGTACGAACAGTGTTCTTGATTGACTGATTGACTGAGTTAAGGTTTAACGTCCCACTTAACACTAAATAGGTCATCCCGTGGACCCTCTTGCCAGCCAACCTCTGCTCGTACTGAGAAAATCAAAGCCGGGAGAAAAAATCACAATCATTGCAACAGACATGGGGTAACATAACACTAAATTTACAACCACTAAATCAACGAAACATAAATTAACAAGCAAAATTATTCCAATGTAAAATAAACCAAGACAAATTATAACCCAGGTTTAGTTAACTCTTATGACATCTGGCCTGGAAATGGAGCGGGTCTATTCTCAAATGAAAAGATAAAGGAGAAGTATATAAGAAAGGAATATATAAGCAAGAGAAAAAGGACGTAAGTAACAAGAAGCAAAAAGAAAGTGATAAGGTAGACATTAAACAAACACACAAATAATCTTTATGGTGTTAAAATCTACAATGTTTCCAGGGTGCATTAGGCCCCGGTGCCCGCACCTGTCGGGGTCAGTTTGGTTGAAATGACATCACTAATTACTGAAATACAAAGCCATTGCGTTCACAAATTACAAATATGTTCAATGCATTGATACATTATAAAATTAAACTGACAATGCATATAATCGTAAACTAATCAACATATTTTTGGTTATTGTTACCAGTCCAATAATAGTCATAGTTAATAATAATAATATACTGTACAGTATGATACAATGTCTGTCAGAATGTCGCGAATATCCGTGAGTTCATGTGTTCTGAGACTCGGCTTCAATCTGTTTCAATATTTCTTGCTCCAAGTCGGCATCAGTAATGTTATTACCATCGTCGACAACCTCATACTCTTGAAGTTCTGCCTGAAGCTCACGTTCCCATTCAGGCACATCGTCTACACATCATTACCAGACATTATCAACCATGCCGTTCAATGACTTCCAGGCTTCTTTAACTTATTAGTCTACCCTACAGAGTTCTCAGTAATGGGAATTTAATTGTATTACTTTAGCAGTTAAAACATGACACACAAGTTTGTTGTTACGCTGAACCGATGGAACCAGGTTTAAGTGTGCCTTGACCTAGAGGTCTAACCAACATACCGGACCTGGCCACTGTAACTCCTGACAAGGTATTAAAACAGCAAAGCCAGTAGGCAGAAAAAGTGTTTCACTGCAAACAATACTATCATTATAGCATGTGCTGAAACTCAAAATCCAGGTCAATCTATGGTTCTGACACAGCAAAGCCAAAAATGTTGACCTGTAACCTTGTTATAACTCTTGATATCACTCCCTGATTAATTGAAAGCTATAGAATGAAACCAAAAAACAGAAATGATACAAACAGTAAGAATGAGCAACAGAGGTTGGTTGTTGTACATACTGTTATGAGTGTGATTAGTTGCAACAATACGTGTATGTGAATTCAATGTGCTAACAAGCATATAGTTATAAACTGACATTTTAGTGCTTGTAATAATACACTACATAAAATTATGATAAGCTGTCACTCAGTTGATATAAAGCTTCCCCACACAAGCCCCAGCAAGCAATAAAAGCAATTAAAGTGAGAAAATATTCAACTGATCACGAACAACTCCATAATTAATAACAATACAGATTTAAAATGTCTACAAAACACTTTAAAATATTCATCAAGTTCTCTCCAAGAAAGTATTTTTTTCATGTACCAGTACACCAATATTGACAACAGTCCAAGTTACCCTTGTTAAACCAAAGCACAATTAGTGAAACCAGCAATGCGGTGATATAAGCATCACCGAACCATTTACGTTACTACAACAACACTTACCACCGTTCACTCTTTTCTTTGCTGCAAAAATGGTACAGCAGTTGCAAATGATGCTACGTGAACAATGTTAACTAAGGTGCATGATTAACAAAACAGTAGCTGCATTCCCAGCTAATTACTAGTTTCGTATACATCCAAAACAATGGCTGCAACATACATAAAACTAAAGTAACTATATGTGACACTAGCTAGAATGTTTCTCTATTCCATTTTAACAATCGATTTCCAGGCGAATCTTGGTAAGCCAACTCCCCCTTGTTTTTCGCCCTTCCACTTGTTCTAGTAGAAAACCTTTGGAGATACATGGCATAGCTTTATTAGCTAGATAGACTCAAAGTAACAATGAAAATCTATACGAGAAAGATTTGTACCGGCTGAGTCCTGCATTTTGTCAGACACTCCGAGTTGATCCATCTCTTTCTTCAGCTCATCAGCATTAATGCTGCCAGTCTGATAGGAGTCACTGACAAATTCATGGTCGCCGAGAGGACTGCCAACTGGCAGTTCCTCAGGCTCAGCCTCGCTTGCTGCTGCACCTTCAAAACAACATCACGTCTCCAGTATAACCACGGGCAATACAGTAACAGGTATTGGTTGTATCGATAAATACTAGGAGTCACCATGAAAGACACTCACATACAGAAAGTGAGTATGTGAAAAGTGGACAAATGTGAACATGGGGGAATAGGTACTTAAGCTACAGTGGACATCCATCCACAAGCTGTAGCATTATACTAACCTTTGTAAAAAATTTACAGTTGTTTGACACTGAAATACGCTCGAGTAGTAAAATACAACAATCTCCAAACTGAATCTTTACTTATTTTTTGTATATAATAACATAAAAGTACGCACAAATGATAAAAGTCAGTGAAAAACTCAAGAGCCTTATACTGAGTGCACCAATAAAAACAATCCCCTAGAAAAAAATTCTGTATTTCAACAAAGGTAGCATGGATTTAAGCCAAACTTTCAGAATTAGTATCTGAAAATTCATGCAACTTATCCTGCAAATATTGCTGAAACAACTGATATGGTTCAAAAGATAGCTGCTTAAACTTTAAAGTTCAATTTTTGAAGTGAACATGCAGTTGCACCTTGAATATTCATGCATAACAAAATCAAACTTTGTGCAGCTTTTCACCAATTGTTAAAAAGTTTCAGTGATGAATGTCAGCTGCCTATATTCAGTATTTAAACACAGTCTTCAGAATATCCACCAGCTGCAGCAACGCACTATTAACGTCTGTTGCAAAATGATGCGATTGCCATAACATCAATGAACGTTTGCAGCAAATCATTCCATATCGTCAACATAACAGTCTTTCGGCTCAGCTATTTTGGTCAGCTTTGACATTTATCTCTAATAGCGTTCCAGCATTGCACCCATACATGATAATCTATTGGCATATCAATCTGGTGCATTTTAAGTTATTTTTACAGCAGAATCCCAGTTTAATTACCTGGTACTTGTTCACTTCGAAAAATCTATATTATGCTCTGGTGAAAGTAACATTATATAATATAACCAACATATAACAATATAATCAATATATGTAAAAATCAACACATTACTGCCTACAAAAGACATCACAGTATCAACAGCAAAATACACAGAAAAATACTCAAACTGATTACGGGAATTCAATCAGTATGGGCTGATTTGCGGGATATTTAAGTAATAATGGTAGTATAATACAAATATATTTACCAGCAGATGAGTTACTTTCAGACTTTGATGTTGTTGAAGTTGATCTAGTACCTGCTGTTTTAGGCACTGCACACATCAATATTGTTCATACATTTATATTGTTTAATGTTTATAAATTTATACATCATGATATGCATCAGTATCATCTACTAAATTTATTAACAGCATGTATATTACAAAAGCTCGGTATGCCATGGTGCACAAGTCTTCATGCAGAAGGATTGGTGTATAAGAAACAATCATTTTATTATTAGCAGTATTTCTGTCACTACAATGGTTTCATTATTCACTAGTATAAAATAGACGGCTTTAGCATTCACTTAGCTTTACATTAATCTACAAAAATCCGATTTCTTTGTTGTATGACCATTTGCTAGTCAAGTTGATTAATTTATTTTATAATGACTGACAGCTACGTCCAACTATAGCTAATGCTGTTACATGTAAACTAAACGACTGGTGGACACACAGACTGACCACTGACCAGTGTGTTGAGCCAGTGACGTCAGCTGTGTTGACTGTTTTATCAACGAAACTCGGTAAAAATAATTACGCCAGAACACTTCTTCCTTTATCCTAGCAAAGCAGTTGGTAGAATAGCACACAACATGCACAACACTATCAAGTATCCAATTTACACAGTAAACAATGAACAATTTATATGATGACCTCCATATTTCTGAACAGGAAACTGAGTAGTTCAGTGGCGTAAATATGTGAAAGTAAAATAGCCAAGCAAAACATTCATTACAGAAGACTGCATAGGATTGATGCCAGTAATCAACATATAAATAAAGTACATAAACACACAAGACATAAGGACTTTTTCACGATTTTGTGTGCTATTTCTTTTTTTCACATTTACTTCTTATATAATAACTATTTTCAGCTAAATGTGGTGTGAGCATACATTATACATTATCTTATTATACTGCATCACAGAGAAAAGCAGTCGACTAATACATAATGTAACGTCTACTCACTCCTTTGGTACAATTTTGAATCTTAATTCTCTGAGATCTTGGTCTTCCTCAAGCATTACCATGGCGACTGGAAAAATGGATTCATAATCAAAATGGAATTGAACTCCTGCTGGTGGGTTTCGCAGGAAATTGCGCTTGTCCTGTAAACACAGCCACTGAGCAAATAATACGACATATTTATTACACCATGCAACCGGTTCTTCAGACGACAGAAAAATATCACATACAAACATGAATCAGTTAATAGCTGTTTTTAATAAATCTTAGTTAGCCAGGTGGCCTTATGATGTTCTTCCTCCGTGTGTTCTGAAGGAGAATCTCTGCGGATAGCTGCTGCTAGTTGTCACAGGCTGTATTCCTTACTGTCACCCAAACCACAGTGATGCAGCACCGATGAAAACCAACAGAAAATAACAAGGACAATTCAACATAAAATAATAACCGATTCACAATTGTGCCACAACACATAAGAAAATGTTTTTTACACTACTTCTGAACAGGAGCTGGTGAGTCCTGCCATTTTCTGATAAATGTATAAAATGTGCACGAAAACTGTGTGTGATGTCTGTCCTCCTCACAAGTGCAAGTCACTATGCAGCAGTAACAAACAGCTACGAAACTATACTTGATACTCTTGAGTACAGAGTGTGCCAAAAATGCAAAAGTCTACTTTGAAGCGCTGCATCTTTCGGAATTTTTGAAGTATGAAGGAAACAAAGATATGATAATAACATGTACATACTCCGGTAATCATGCTGCATTAAACTTTCTTTAGGTCGTTTAACGAGGCAATCAACCAGTGGCTGGACAGCAGTTTGATGGTCATTCCAGCTTAAAGAAATCTTAGCGAACGCATACTGAACAGTGAACACCTTTCACACTACAGTGTTCTTCTGTCCTCTGTGTCAAACATCTCTTCAATCAGTTACATGTCAAGGCTAAAGCTGGCATCAGAATTATGTTATTTTACATGTCCACTTGTTGCATTGTTTCCTTGAAGTATTTCAGCAAATGGAATAAGTTTACAGCTTTAAAATTCTGTGAATTCTCAGTTAAATTATGCTTCATGTCATGTTTTAAAATGTTGCTGCTCCAAAAATTAGCAAAGTTCTATCACTTCAGAGCAGACCAGGATTTTTTGGCACACTCTGTAAAAGGTCCCACAGAAGAATCAATGGCTTTTAACATTACCTTTGACAATGCTAGAATCTGAGTCTTCATAGTCTCTTCCTCATTATAGCCAACCCACGGTGGCACTGCTGCCTCTGACTGCTTCTTCTTTTCATGATGTTCACTCACAAACTTCTCTTGCTCACGTGAAAAATCGCCAATCATTGTCTAAGTCACATTTCAACAGGTTTTCTGTGATAAAAACTGCTGATATCATAGACGTAAAACAAATTACATTAATACACTGCAGAAAATAATAACAGAATGCGGCAAACTACATTTATCACGAAACATTTGCAACCGTACAAGCAAGTGCTGAAATTCTCACAGAGCTCAGTTACCTTTTCTTCAACAGTTTCCCGAAACTGTTTAGCAGTCTTTGCCACCTGCTCAGTGGCTGCCTTTCCGAAGTTGAACAGATAACCTAAAACAATGCAGCCAAGCATAATGCATACCAAGTTCTAGATTACTAGATCATATCAGCAGCTGCTGGATGACGCTTGTTTTCAACAGTCAGTTCGTATCTGTAAATTGATGGAATAATGAAGCCCTGTCAGTCATCTACAGCATGTCAGTGACAACAATTTTCATACCACCTTGTGCACCTCTTTTTTGCAAACATACTGCTAAGGTTCAAGAGATGTATGGCAGAGGTATACGCAAGTCACTATGAAGAATTATCTACAGTCTGAGGAGGATCAGGACATTTTCAAGACCCTGATACGTGACAATATAAACCTCATTATGCTGACTGTAAGCTGGTGTTGAAACAAGTCTTGGTCCTTGCCTTGAAAAGTCTTATTTACATTTCTGATCAGTTATAGTTATGAGTGTTGTAGCTAGCAGTAGTGCTAACAGTTATGACTGCCAATGTTCTTTTGGTTAGCACTATGCATCAATAGGGTTAGGGTTGGGCATAGTTTCAGTGTTAGTTTCAATGTAAATATATTCTAGTTTGAAAATAATGTTTTCAGCAGGTGGCACCATATCCACACCTATATACGACAGTTTACACACATAAAATGTAGTGCAACTTAATAATGTGGTTACTGGCTACTGTTAAGGACGGCAACACCATGGCTATAACCATTGCACTACTTCCCATTGTATTTCCCAGATGCTTGTCCGCTTCTCAGCCTACATTACTTATGACTGGTGTTTCCACAAAGCCCGTCATCCCGACATGCCACCACTCACACAATGACACATCAAGCTGGGATTGTTTAGGGTCGGTTTCTGAAAAAAATACCAAAGTGTTCAACAACAGGAGTGTTGTCTGGGGAGGGGACACCCCAGCTAGAAAAAAATTCAAAATATACTGAAACAGAAAACAATCTGACCGCCGACTACAAACTACTTCAAAAGCAACAGAACACAACAGAGTACCGAATCACTACGCACGCTGTGACATCACAGTAA
>Ga0209782_1002621_pt1 | contig 10085 bp, 8 predicted proteins | sample WorMetmaBAHAMAS1_FD_187390 | JGI IMG/M metagenome (GOLD analysis project Ga0209782, IMG submission 187390) | Marine gutless worms symbiont microbial communities from Max Planck institute for Marine Microbiology, Germany - Inanidrilus... | ecosystem: Host-associated > Annelida > Digestive system >...
GTCCAGATGATGCCACTGTCAACCACTCTCAGTTGATTCAGTAAAATCCACATTGGTTTCAAATTTCTGGTACCAGCTCACCCGGGTAGTCCCGGACAAAAAGCTATTAAATTAAGTTCTGTGAAATGTCTGAGAAAATAAATGGCAGTTAACAAGTTAACATAAATGATAACTGACACCATTCATCAACACTGTAATGGTGATATGATTCACAGCTAAAACTGTGTTCACAAACTGACAAAATTACTCGGTCTACTAAAGCACCACAAAGCAAAATGTTTTTTTTCCAAACTGGTGAGAAATGACATTGACTGACTTCACTAAGAACACAAGCTAAGTCTGCAGGCATGTCCGCTGTGCACACTCCGTCAACAGCACATAAATGACATCCTTACTGTACTTTCAAGTTCTCTCCAACAGTACCTCCAAGTCCAAGACTCTCTCCTGCAGCTGTTCAATGTGATGTGATGAGGCCAGCGACTGAAGCCGCGACTCGGTCAACTCAACGTCACGCTCATGAAGTTGATCTTCTAGTTCACACGTCTTCACTGCATCCTGGAACGGACGCTCCATCAGCACACTGCAAAACATTTCCAGTCAGTGGAACTGCTACTGATGTACAGCAGTCTTATAAAACAGCACAGTCAAAATGCAAAACAACTGTAGACAGCAAGTGTAGCACTGTTATTCTATTCTGTACATTTAAAACTATGGAAATCAGAATACTACAAATACTTTCAATGTGTAAAGTATCTTACACTTATTTTTAGTTTCTGTTTTGTTTTTGTTTAACAGGATGTGGCAGTGAAAAGCCAGTGATCGCCCCTTAGTAATCAGTTGATTGATCAATGCAATGGATAATTTTCCCCTATGGCATGCCTATTTGTGCTGTGCTGGTGCTGGCTCGATGGCAGGAAGGGCATCTTGGACTGTAAAACCTACTGCAATTATCAACAAAGACTCTCTTCTTGGAAAGCAGTGCAACAACGAGCAACTGTGTGAGTAGTTTCTGTTTAACCAGCCTTTTACTTCACGTTAGGCCGGGTTGACCACAGGAGAACCTTAAGAGATTGCTGAGTAGGTTTTATTACATGCAAGCTGGATCATATGCAGTGCAAAATCATTTGCACCTAACTCCAGACAGATAACCATGCCAGCACTCGTCGTCAATTTTTACACGCAAGTTACACTTCCTAACGCCAAACCAACAGATGTCAGAGCACTGCAAAAATACATCACAGCAAGTTTTTAGCAAAAAAGTAAATCCATGACATCACATGTACGCAGCAAGTTTTCCTAAGAAAAAAGAAGACCAACAAAACATCATACAAACCAGTCAGCTGTGTGCACTGTTGGTGTTGGTAAATAATCGCCAGCCGAATCGGCAGCTGAAATATCCGAGTGAATACTAATGTTATCATACTCTGTGGCAGAAGACATCGAATCAGGTTTCACGGCAACATTCTTCTTCCTCGAAAACGCTTTTGCCAGTGAGTTCTTTATCTGCAAAATGTTAAGATCATGGTAGACTGTTGGTTGGTGTTTTAGTGCTGTGGTAGTGTCGTTCGTCGCACGAACGAAGTTGCTCAATGTTGAGCCCGGTTAGTACTGGGATGGGTGACCGTCTTCAAGCTGGTATACCACCTTGGTATGTAACCAAGCCAACTAGGTCAACTCAGCTGTGCATCCCTCTGGGGTCGCTAAATCGAGTACCAGCCTTAATTGGCTGGGGTAAAGGCGGGAATGACGGGTGGCAGGTAACACTGTGTGATCCCACATGGCATGTGAGTTCCCGTAGCCGTGCGGTGCTTGTAGCACAAACTGCTATACGCTTCTCTCTCTTTCTTTCTCTCTCTCTACACGATCAGAATTATACAATAACAAATGTACGATGAAGTATAATCATTTAAATGGATACTGTTGGCCTTGTATTGACATGAAACACGTTAAACAAATACACATTTTGGTAATGCATCAAATTCTGTCTGCCTGTAATATAACGAGGCTCAGATAAATGACGGCAGTTCACAATAAAGTTGAAAACAGTCTTACACAAAAAAACTGGCCGACTACTGATCCTGAATGGTGACTGGAGCAATGTTTTTGTGTGGCCAAAGACATCATCCTTTATTCATCCAGTAACTTACTCCCGAGAAAAGCAATATGGCCCACCAACACCCAACCCTGCAAAGGTCTGACAGAATATCACTGATACCTAACATGAGCACCATGATATGAACATTGAGAAGATGATCGTGTCAGTCAATCATTCTCACAAAAAGTAAAAAATATAGCACTGAAGAACCAACACATACGTGTATATCTAAAGAACACTTAAAGATGATATGCAATGTTTTTTTTCGTTTTTTAAAGTAAACAGCTGGCCGTCTTCCTTTTATATAATAAAACATATCTGAATATTTAGGAACGTCCAAAAAACCATAAAATTACCGAAAAAGCGTCTAAAAAGTGCGAACCCGAAAATATGTTTACTTTTGCAAGTGATGACGTCATACCAGGAAAAATGGAAAAAAATTTGTCAGTTGACTGACGATAGTAGTGAAAATGCCGAGTGTAGGTCATTTAGGTTTCTTGTTGATGAGAAATAGCAAAAGAAATGACTTTCTTTGCCAGAACGGGATCAACACAATTGCACGTGAATGTGGCCTGATCCTGGCACTACACTGGCACAGCACGCCTCTCAAACTAACCATGCATTGTCCAGATGGAAAAAATAAACATCTTGACAACCAATCACACAGCACACAGGCACAAGACATAAAAATAGTATCTGTTCTTGGAAAAAATAAATGGGTAAAAAGACTTCTCTACACAAGGAATCTCAACGTAAACAAAACAAGCTACTGGTATGACGTCGAAAAATGATGGAAATTGCCCAAGAATAACTAAACTAGTGAAAAAGACCATTAAACTTCACTTTTCAGCATTTTACGATATTATTTATCATAATCTATTACACAAATTTGTTTATATTGCAGTAAGCTAGTATTACTGTTCATCTATTTTGTGAAAAACTGTTGCATATCACCTTTCAATCCAATCTCACATCACAAGCAAGCAAGCAAGCAAGTCAATCCCATCTACTCTATACAGTTCAGATGCTGCACAGTGGCATGATAGGTTATCAAAGTCACGTGAGACATCAAACCCAGTTCTTCTTCTTCAGTTTCTTTTTGTCAGAATACGTCAGAGCGGACTGTTGGCTGGCCATGCTGCCCGTGCTCGACTGGCTGTTAATGCTGTCCACGCTATCACACGACGTGTGACGAATCAAATGGTTCGGCTTAGCACCTGACACAGCACAATTTGCAACAATACTAGTTCACAACAGTGTTTCTGCACCATCCAATGATGTCAAAAACATTATATCTTCCCCCATTTCCAGGTATCTGGTTGCCTCTCAATTCATTTTCTCCAAATGTTCGAGAGGAGAACCTCCAGGATAAATTGCATGGGCTTTTGTGGGCCACAAAATGTGATTCCTTCAGGAAACAACAGTGACAAGCACTGAACGGAGACTCATGTCAAATGTACCATCTGAATCCAAATGAGTGACAGAAAATATGTCAGTTCTACAGCAAGTACAAATGAATGATTGGTGACATAAAGCAGCCGAGTGCCAGCGACGACCCTTATGTGAAGAATCAGTTAATGCCATGAGGACGTGTATATACAAAAGACATTTATAAGAATTTATTTCGGGTGTGTTTACCAAGTGTTCGCAGCTCAGCAGGAAGAGTAGATGCATTTGATTTCCGACGGAATGACTGAAGACTGACACAGTCTGGAATGGTTTCTAAATCCACGTCCAGTACAGCACTACGAGACTTGGTCGCTGCTGCTGCATGCAACTCCGCGATTTCCACATCCTTAACACAGCAACATCGTAAAATCGCTGTTCCTCTAACACTTTATATAACAGACATGATGGTTACTATGTAGGATACCTACATGGCGGGCCAAAAAACCAGACTGTTTTTAAGAGCTGATAAGTTTGCAATGGCTAGTGGGAAAAGGCGTGTGATATGTCAAATGTTTCTGCGTTTTGTCGAGAAAAAAAGTATAAAACTTGCATGTCAATGCATTGAAATATTCTTCAAGTTATCAACTCTCAAAAACAGTCTGGGTTTATTTGGCCCACCCCATATATATAACACACATCATTTGAGTAACAACACACACTGTGCAAAAAGTTCAATACTAATCACAGACAATAGATGTATTAAATGTCTGTGTTAAATTGGAAGTTTTTACATTGGTCTTTGCAGTTATGTTAACAAATTTGCTGTTTCACAGCCGCCTGTTGTATCACCATGCAAAACTCCTTTGCAATACTCTGAATGGTTATGGAGACATGATAAGTCGTTACATTTCACAATGGCAGTCTTTTGTTATTTTGGCTTATATTTTGTATTGTATGAATGAAGTTACTACACCCTAATCCCGGTTAGTACTGAAATGGGTGACCGTCTGCGGGCAAGAAGACCACATCGGTATGTAACCAAGTCAACTAAGTCAGCTCAGTCTTGCATCCTCTGGGGTTGCTAAATCAAATACCATCTTTAATTGGCTGGGGTAAAGATGGTAATGCCACCTCTGCCGGGTGACAGGTTACAGTGTGATCCCATATGGTATTAAGTTCTCAACCAATGAGACATGTTGCAAACTGTTATACCCAGTTATTTACTTACTTTATTACTTTACGGACAATGTAAGCTAACTATCAGTTAAATGCTGTAAAACAATACATAAAAATAAATCGATACATGATAAGTAACTGCAATGCATCGCAATACAAATAAAGAATATTTTAATGGCAGAAGAACAGGATGGCAGGCAATAATGTGTACCTTCTGCTCCAGTAAGCCGGTGACGTTTTTCAGTTTCTTTGCGAGGCTGGCAACGTTCTGTTCATAGTTGTTCACCATCATAGCCTGTGCAAAAGACGACAAGACAAATTCAGTAAACCAGTTACTAGAAACCCAAGCAGTCATATTGACATGCATACCCACACTGGCAGTGCACTTCATAACCCTGTGACCTTGACGTATCACCTTTGGATGTCAGGATTGGCATACGGTATATGCGTACCACGTTTGGTGTTGATAGCTCAAGTTGTTTTTTAGAGCGAGTGCCGACATACACACATGCGCATATACACACAGTCAAGGATGGCACTGATCAGTGACCACCCTCCCCATGCCACGTAGCATCCGTCGGCGTGGTCATAGGGGCATTAAATTCTTGCCTCACAGACAACACAACTTGACAACAACAAAAGTATATAAGTAATGTCATGTGGGTGGGTTTCACACAGCATCCTGCATGACCACATGCAGGCAACTAGCAACTACTGTTCTGTACAAAAGAACAATATTCATCCACTTCGGCACAGCACAGGAGACTTCATCAGACTCGGCACACATGCAATCCATGCACGCACGCACGCACGTCCTGCATCAAACAAACGCGCGCCTCAGCACACTGCTACAGTAGGCAGACTCACAGCAGCAGCAGCAGCAGACCATAGTTCTGCACATCCTCATCCCAGTTCAACGTCCATGCACAGACTGCCAGTTAACTGTCTACAGCAACGACGCCGCTCCGCTCGCATCCAACCCAACCACGATATTGAACACGTCTATGTCGGCATATTTATACTTCAACTGCGACAAAGCTCTCCCACCAAGCACAGTGAAGTGATCTGGTACGTCATAAATACCCAAATAAATCAAACGTTGCACCCATACAACCGTTTTACGGGCATCGTAAAGGTCACTCTGTGCTAGATAGCACCTCCAGCTGATTGATTGATTGAGTTAAGGGTTTAACGTAACGTCCCGCTCGACACTAAATAGGTCATCTCCGAGACACTCTTCCCAGCCAATCTCTTCCCTAGTAAATAAAAACTAAAGCCAAGAGAAAACAAACCATAACAATAATCAACTTAGGTTAACACAAACAAAATATACAACTATTAAATCAACCAAATACAAATCATCAAACACAAAAAAACTACAACATAACAAAACCGAGAGAAATTATATCTCAGGTTTAGTCACCTTTTACGGCATCTGGCCTAGAAACAGAGTGGGGCTATTGTCAAAGCAAAAGATGAAGGAGAAATAAATAAGAAACGAAAATATAAGCAGAGAGGGAAGGAAGCTAGTTACAAGAACCAAAAGGAAGCAAGTGGTAAGTCAAACAAACATACAAACAATCTATATGGCGCCGAAATGTACAATGTTTATAGAGCGCATTAGACCCCGCACACCCACACGGGGTAGCCCTCCAGCTGCACGATTTTGCTACCCAAATCTTACTTCCCGCTTGACACAATAAAGCCGTACTTTGCACCAGTAGTGATGCGAAAATGTTCTCTACAAGGATGCACCGAGCGCGACCTACAGGCAGGCAGTCAGTAATGGGCAATAACTGACAGCCCCGACTGTCACAACTAATACATGTAGCATGTGTACAGGCGTGCAGGCACGTATACTCACCGTATCCCAGCTCTTCACACAGACGCTGTCAACCACCTGCACCCATGTCAGTCACATTCATTCATTCCCGCGTTATTCCTACGATTTTCACTCCTTCAGTGAGTTACTTCAGCGAGGAATGACTGGGTTGGGGACAAAACACAACGTTGGAGATAACTGAAGCACGTCTTTAATACAGTTTGACCGACAATTCTGACAACAGTGGCCAAACCAACAGTGGCCAAGAACAGTGAACTGATCGAGCTGTGGTGTCGGTCCACACTGTAAAAAATATCCGTATATTCACGGACATTTTGTGCCGAGTTTCCATATTTTAACGTAACCGGTTTCGTATACGTCTGTATCCGCAAGTCGACGGAATAATGAAGTGCGGGGGGGTATCCGTGGATATACGGATATTTTACAGTGCAGTCCAATGAAGCCCGACACACGACGACGACAACGACACGCATTCCGCGCGTCTGGACCGGAAGTCGCGCGCCTTCACGGCTTCAGCGACGACGGCTTGCAGTTGCAGCAGCATGTCAGACTCGTGACATTTCTGTTTCTGCGTTCATACCCTGACATTGTTCTGTAACCCATAGACTATATGTACTCGTCTCCTATACTCCTGTGGACCTAGTAATAACGGTGTTATTTAGGCCACGTTAAAAATACTGATGATGATGATGCTGATGCTGCATGATGGACTCTACTTATCAGGCGTCATCATTTGAATGATTTCAGATGATCATCGCATCTCAAGACCGAGTTGTGACGGCGTTCATAGGACATGTCACGTATCCGACCGTGCATGTAACATTGTATACTGTGAGTGATTCTGAAGTATAACTTGTTAGATACACCACGTTAACGGACATTCGTGCTGCTACTACTACTGCGCCGGTGAACAGCGAGCAGGTCGGTGGGTGACGTAACATGAGAAACATGCGACACGCCTCTCTCATCAGCATCATCCGACAACTGTCAATCATGACGTATGTCACAGCCCTCTACTTATCTAGCGGGCTATGACTACTACGTCCGGCATGCAGCCAGCCAGCCAGCCAGCCAGTGACAGACTGACTAAATCACGGCAGGGCAGTCACAGTCACACACACTCACTCACTCACGCAAGATGCAACAGCACGACAGACAGACAGACAGACGACGTGACTGCACATCACGTCCGTCATGACTCGGGCTATCACTGTCACATCCGCCGTCCCATCAGTACACTTCACCCGCCCAGCTCGTCGCCATTCAACAATCACTGAACACTCGGCGATGTCGCCTTATCATTTTAGCAGCAGAGTTGTTGTGAATTCGGCTAAACACAGCACTCTCAGCACCATCCACTGCTCAACAGATCACCGGAGAATAAAAAATAAATTAGCGTCACGTTTCTTGGACTGGAAAAAATCCCGTAGTTGTTGCAATGACAGACAGTCGCACAAATCTGATGCGATCATTCACAGTTGCTGCGGCTGCTGCACTGCTCGTAATAATAGCTGGATAAAGGGATGTGGCAATCACGTGACCAGTTTTATCAGACGAGAAATCAGATCACGCTGTGAGAGAGATTACAATCAATGACGGCCTGCGTGGATAACAACAAAATATCGTGTTACTCAAATATTATACAACACGCGTCACAATTCTAATAACACAACTACTGACGAAACATACTGCAGTTGTGCCAGTGAACACCATGATATCAACGGGCACAAGAGACCGTCTGAACTGGCCTCAGTGACACTCAGTATTTCACGCTACAATTAATAACAAGAAGGCCTAGCAGTGGCTAGCATAGCGCGAGATGACCCCTACCCTCTTCCCGGCATGCACCGCGACCACAATGCGCCCGCGTGCATGCAACTCAAATACTTCAAGAAAATGTAGTACGTTTATTACACACCGAACTGATTCTACAGCACTAAGATGAATGTGCATACCAATTATCTTGGTCAAAAGTCACTCACTGTTGGAACACACATACCGCTGACCAACTGCTCTACACAGCAACTTTAAGTGATCCATAATAACGCCATGTGATGCTGAGGTACTCTAGCCAGTAATCGGCCACAACTACACATCACGGACCATAAATGTAAAAAAACGTTTTTACGTTTTTTATTCGTGTCACGTTTTTAAAACGTTTTTTAACGTTTTTTTTTATTTTTCCTACGTTTTCTAAAAATAAAAAACGTTGAAAATCTGCGTTCTGTGCAAGCTATAGTCAGGTTTCATTTTTTATGCGGAACGTTTCTAAATTGCCTCAAATGCAGTAACAGAATAACGAACAGATAACAGTATAAATCATATAACGATCCTAATATTATCACTAGTAATTAGTAATGTTCAATCTCAACTTTATTGTTGCTTTCAACTTTAGTCTTGCTTGGCCTATTATGTCAGGCCTATAGGCATCTCAAATTTATCTGTTCGGCGGAAAATTACTGAAACAACGTTTTTTCAACGTTTACAAACTTTTTTTATATTTTTGTCACGTTTTTTTATGTTTTTTAAACGTTTTTTATTTTGTTGGGAACGTTTTTTTCATCTATGTCACGGACAGCGTATACTGGATACAGGAGTGGCGTTTCCTATGTTTCAATGGCTACAGCTGTGACACTTTGGACTTCCATTATGTATGTGCATGTGCCGTGCCGCCATATAACAAACAGGCACAGTCTCACACCTCCCTATAGACATGACGGCAAACCATTGACCAATCACGAATAAGATTCTAACAAAACGTTTTATTAGCACTACACACACACACACACGTCCTAGATCACCCCATATTAAAGTCACCAGATAGATCGCCGACGTGAAACAATTTTTTACTGCTTGTCCTAGATTCTTGTCGTATAAAATAAAAACGTGACAACATAATATCTAAAAAAAACTGCAATCAGTGCTCTGAGCACAGTGTTGGTGGTGAAAAGAGCAATCTGGATATAAACATGAAACACATACCCATATCTCGTCAACTTAAATGCCACTTTTGTCAGTTAAAAAAGGCTAACTACAGTTCTCTGTTCTGTCAACAGCTCAAGATACATGATTACCTACCTATCTAAATGACTATCTCCCACTTAAAAGGCTTTTTTTCCAGACGGATGGTTTTCTTAGTCTACATGTTAAGGAAGCAAACGTTTGGCGGTAAGTGGTACAGGTTGACCTTCCTGTCACCCAGCCGACAGTGCCACCACAGAACTCAATGAAACACACAGCACTGCCCCCCCACCTCCGGGCCTTTCTTCATTCACTCTCTCTCTCTCTCTCTCTGGTCACTGATCTTTAGCCACAGTGAGTTATACTGTTCATCTTTGCCAATTTGAAACTGTTGGCTGGGCAGCATGAAGAGAATCCAGCCCATAAGAGATTACTGTATCTGCCGAGTGGCAGCATTGCAGCATCTCTTGACTGATACGGTGCTGGTGTGGTTATCTATCCGAAGCAAAGTGCAAATGATGACACTGTCACGCCATCATCTCTTGCTTCATTAAAATCTAGAATGGTTCTGCTCTTCTGGCACCAGCTTACCCAGGTTGTCATCGAAATACGCCATTAAAT
>Ga0209782_1002622_pt1 | contig 10085 bp, 5 predicted proteins | sample WorMetmaBAHAMAS1_FD_187390 | JGI IMG/M metagenome (GOLD analysis project Ga0209782, IMG submission 187390) | Marine gutless worms symbiont microbial communities from Max Planck institute for Marine Microbiology, Germany - Inanidrilus... | ecosystem: Host-associated > Annelida > Digestive system >...
GTACATTATGATATTTAGACTGTACATTTTGTTAGTTAGTTATTTCTTGCTTACGTGGCTATTCGGCTACTTTGGCCGCAAAGTTATCAATAAACTTGACTTGACTTGACTTGTCGGCGAGATGACTTCAGTTTCGGCGAGCTGACAATTCGGCAAGTTGGCGTATCGGCGAGTGGACCTCTCACGTGCACATGCACACCCACGTCCAGCGCGCTGGCGCCACTGCTCAAACGTTTCGCCGCAGTAGAGAACAAGTGCCGGGCAGTGGCGTAGCTAGTATGGAGCAAAAAATTTGCTCCCCCCCGGAATAAATTTCTGTACGCCGGCGAAACGATATGCTCCGTGCCGATGACGGTTCGTACGGGAGCATACCGTGCAAATGCTGCGAGTCCGCGCCCTGTCCATGATGCAGCCACCTGGCGACTGCTTCTGAAAAAGGGGTGGGCAGCGGCTTCGTTGGCGTTTCAGCCACTTCCGCTAGCGCCGACCAGCGGGTTCAGCTTCCGGCATGGGGTGATTTCTTATTAGTATTCTGTAGTAGGCATGCACAACCCTAAAACATATGTGTGAGCTTGCAGGCATGGAACAGACAGTCAGACGGACGGATCGTAGCATCGCTTAATGCCCCCTACCGTAATGGTGCATTCACACACACGCTGCGATGGGATGGGCTGCGCTGATAACTAAATGTGTGAACGCCTCCATTGAAATACAGCGCAGCCCAATCCCATGCAGTGTGTGTGTGTGTGTGTGTGTGTGTGTGTGTGTGTGAATGCACCATAAAGCGAGGCATAATAACAGGTGTCAGCTGTGTTTTGCGTCATGGCTAACGTGCTGCGTCATGAAAGCTTTTGCGACGATCAAATAAGTCGACGTGTTCTGGTGTTCTGTCATTCAGTCGTATTCGTCATGTGGCGCCTAAAGTACAAGAATGCGGAATTACACCCGAAAATTATACCTACAAATCAAGCTTAATGCAGGAATTTGTGAAAGGAAGCATTCGAATGCCGTGGCCTCGCTTGATTTTGCCAGTAAAAAACGAGTTGCTAAATTTATCGTAGATGGCGCCATTTGTTGTACACATATTGTTAACAGACATTTAACAGATGTGTTCAGAACAACACAGTGTTTTTAAGTGTAAGCTTACCGAAAATCACGCAAACTGCACGGTTCTGGCGTTTTGATGATGTGGGCAGTCAAACATAGTGGCCCTGTTTTAGGCCTAATTGGCCCACCCTGTATATTTCTCTTTCTCCTTCTGTTTCAGTCATTTCTAAATCCTCTGTTGCATCTCCTCTCTCATTATCCATAACTCCCCCTTCTCTCTCTCCCTCCAACTTCAAGCTTAATACCTATACTTTCCACTAATCATTAAGTCCGTATGACTCTTTTCTCTTTCCTCGACAGTTTTCTGACTGCTTCCGGTAAGCTTACATCTGAGATTTTTCGTTTCTGCTTGTTAGTTTTTGCCATTATTTTTTATGGCATAGTACGGTAGATTAAGCTGACAATCTCAGCTTACGCGCGCATAGGGGGCCTATAGGCTATACGTGCATGGCATGTGCGTCGTGTGGTAAAAATGCTCCTTCTTGTTAAACGTTCTTGTGAGTTGGTCTGTGAAACTGTAAGCTTATAGTCTATTGTTGTTGTTCTCGCCTGCAGCGACAGTGACTTCAAGTGCTTTACAAGTAGGTATAAAATACCGGTTCTAGCTCAACCGATTCTGGTTCATACTGATTCAGTCTCAATACCGATTCTGGCTCAAATCTTGGTGGTATGTATAACCACGTTCCAGAAGGGGTAAATATCGAAATCAGTGCCAATTCTGGCTTAGACCCTATTTTGAACCACATGTGGGTCAGATTCGGTGGGTAAAAAATGTTTTCTTTTGGGGGGGAGAAGGGGGTTATGAGTAAGAGAGTTCCTATACCTCATTGTTAAACGATACTAACTCTGGCTCACACATCTAAGGTGAATAACCACTTTTGAAAAGTGAAAGTGATCATCTCACAATCACCCACGAAGTCTACTCCAATCGCTTGGTGGTCGAAGTGATGCACTGACAGCTCAATGGTGATCCTGCCCACGATCCAAAAGTGCCACATAACCAAAGAAATGGAGCCGTCTCTGTTTGATGAGAGGCAAGTGGGGGGATTGGGAAGTTGTAGTCTAGTAGGCTATTATCGTTGGTTGCTATCATTATAAAAAAGCTCAATCTATTCCAGTGATCTGGGGGTACAGCAATACATAGGCTAGTCGTTGTTCACATATGATAACAGTCTCCTTTTCGTTGCTAAGAACTTTCCATATACCCTCCAGGCCACTGTAGTGATAATAATGCTATTTGATAAATCACAAATAGCACCATTATCACTGCAGTGACCTGGTGCATGTATGGATACTATGGACACTTGGTCTGAAATAAACTTGATGGATGGATGGATATGGAAAGTGCAAATCACATAGACATCCCATTACTTTAGGCCTACTTTGCTTTAGTTATTTGGTTTATGCTAGTTACAGAAAAAACAGCTATCCACTGGCATATTACACAGTTCACACTGTAAACACTGAGACACACATAAAACTGAGTACTGGCTTTATTAGTTATTAGTTGTGTTCATTAACATATTGTTAAGTAATCTGCTTATGCTATAGGTGACCAGTATCATAGTATCATGCCCTTCTGGTTGCCTGTTGTTGTAGTTATTTCCTTACTATCTACTGTATGTATTGTTGCTGATGGCAAAATAAATATATTACTAAAATAGAACTAAGACGATGTTAATCATCACAACGCTTATCTTGCATCATTTCTGACGTACATGTACTTGGCTACATGCATACCACTTTTGCTTTTCCACAGTTACTTCAAGCCTCCAAAGTGCAAACCTTTGGGGTTTATGAAGCTGGATATGCTCTACTCACCGGCACTCAGCAAAAGAAACATATTTTTGTATGGATAGTATCTTTTGACCTTCAATTTTTGTCACACGTTTAAATACGTTGATGTATTTCGAGAAGAATTCCTATAACAAGAAAACTATGGCGAAAGCCACATATTGTGCGATTTGACGACAACACGCCCATTCTTTCTTTATTTTTGACCGGGCCTTGTATCATTATAAAACACAGGCCAAATGTTAGTCATTACCGCACTAACGTTGTGTAGAAAGTACATGCACCTGCATACTTCCCAAAATATTGATTTATGAACGAAAGTTTCGACCAGCTCATGCTATTCAGTGAACAGGCCTGTTACACCTAGGTCTAATGGCTTGTCACTGTGTAAGTGTCAGAAAACCAAGTACTAGTAATATTTTGACAGCAGTATGAATGAGAAACCTTAAGTCAAACTGATCACTTTAGCAACATTTTACACTCTGACAGTGACCTTCAGCTGCCACTGGCTTATTTGCAGTTTCCAATTCATCACTCATATACTTCAACCATTCACATGCAGCCACCCGCAGTAGAGTTTATGGATTTCCTAGTTTCACTCTCTAGTTTCATAGCTGAAATAAAACGCTTTCCTCCTGGGATTTTGTGACTTATGACCTCGACCTAAGAACTTGACCTAGATAGAATCATGGTGAATATCTGAATGTCTACCTCAAAGGTTTCAGTTCGAAAGTTATCATCCGCACACACGGTAAAATAATAGAAATTATCGAAATAAGTGAATTTGGTCTGTTTTAGTAACTGAATTTTAGTTTCATTATTTTGTGCATGTTATGTAAAGAAAATTATGTCGCAGTTAACACAGATAATACATATATATTATGCTTTCCACAGTTGCTCTGAACGTTCCAAATGTTTTTATTCGAAATGTTTTTATCCTTAAGGAAAACACCTCTTTAACATTTTTATTCTCTGAAAAAGACCTTAACATTTTCGGTGTTTTAAAGTGCTTTGACGATTCTTTAAATTTTCGTTTGGAATGTACGAAAAAAACTACGACGTATTCAAAGCAATTAGTGCTGGGATTAGTCACAGTGCTGTGACTTAAACAATCCGAATTTTTCTCCGTGGTACTTCACATCGACATTTGCTCGCACGAGCCGCATTATGATAGCTGGTTGTCGATGGAATCTTCGCTGGTGACGGAGTATTTTGAGCGGATTGAGCCGAAGCCCCAGGACGACATGGAGCCTCGAACGTGTGCTGGAACGCCGCTAGATGGCGTGTCGACGGTGCTGCTCTTTGACCGCGAGGCGCGGAGACGTCGAACGACGGTGACGACGAGGAGAATGACGAGGACAGACAGTGTGATGGCCAGACCGATGGCCAACACGACCGTCACTGACGTGTAGCTGCCGTCGCCCAAGAAGTTGTCACCATCACCAGTATCATTGCCTGTGTGTGGATTAGGTAGACCAACTAACACAGACAACACAGCGTTAGGTTAACAAAAAGTAACATATCCCGAGCAATGGTCGAGTTATCAGGAGGTATTCCATGAGCTGGAACACGGCGAGTGCAGAGCATGAGCTTATACAGTGGCTGTCTATCGCTCCTAATTTAAAGTTCTAGACTTGTGGCCCACAAATGAACTATAGAAGGATCAACGTCACGCTCTGCACAGCTGTGAAAAGTTAGATTTATGCATTGATTGGTGGTGGACGCAACACATTACTGGAAAACTTCATTGTGTGACATCATCTGCTGAATTGTTGGTAAATACATTGGATGATGGTTAGCATTAATATGACTTATATTATGCCAGATAAAGTAGACTACGTTAAAATAAAAGCTTGCTTCAATGATAAAGCTATATAGCTGTAAAGGCCTGTTAGCATGCCACTGCTATAACTGAACTGAGCTGAACTAAGCTGGCACGGTTCATTTGAGTTCAGTTGCAGTGTATCTCAAGTTACGGGCCCATACAGCACAATCAGTTTCCAACTGACTGAGAGCGAAAGGCACTTACTGATGGAGGTTGGATCAAGGCAATAGTAGCCACCGAACGAGTTAATACAGGTTCCGATCTCACAGGTTGCTGGACTGACGCACTCGTTAATATCTGAAATTACAGCCGCCGACACATCACAGTGCATTCTCGCTGTTACGACATACCATACTCAACTTTCTTTCATTTCTTCACTGTTGACCATCTTGTACTGGTGAACAGAAATTATCGATTTTGCATTATTACACTTTGCACAGTATGTTGGCATTATAATATTTTTATACCTTGGAATGTCTCTCTGTCTTTCTTTACGTTAGCTGAGCAACCTGGAAAGTTGTCTTTATATGCATTAAGTGTACGCAATGAAAGCCAAGAGTTAATTTATTAAATCAGTCACAAAGCAATTGAACAATAATTACTGCAGGTGGTAGCCCATAATAACGAAAGCCTACATATATACATATATATATATATATAGTCAGTCTCACATGCTGGTAAATAAAAATAATAAAAGAAAAAACACAGAGACAACAAAAGACGTCACCCGCATGAATCAGCTGACAAAACTAAGCACCTAGACAACATATATCCAACTTTACTTTTTTTCTTTTTTTGGACTTTGTTACGTGGTCTCGAAGTGTTTGCGCTCATACCACGTTAATATCGGCGTCTTGATGATGATGATGATAATATCCACTACAATTTCTAAGATCTCTGTCGGCATGTTATGTCTCGGAGATTATGCTAGGCAACGTGACAAAAATCAGTGCCTTTAACTAAGTCCGACCGATCTACCATGTACAAACGGCCGACTTATTAAGTTCAAGCATAGAAGTTATAATGAGATGATGACCATGATGATTGCTTACCATTGCATATCTTTCCATCTGGCGCCAGATTGAAGCCTGTTCGGCAGCTGCACGAATACGATCCTTCGGCGTTACTGCACATTTGCTGGCAGTCACCGTTGGAAGTTTCACACTCATCCACGTCTGTCAACAGCCATCGCATGCCAGCCACATGCACTACAAGAAACTCAGCTATAGTGAATATTTCGCCCATGAGTGTCAGAACTCCTAATGTTGCCTTTAGCACCTACTAACTTTAGCACCCATAAATTGTATACAGCCTACTGTACAGCAATGCCACTATTAAAAACATTTGTGTCTAGTTATGAAACAGAGCTTACATGTATGTGAATGTGAATGACTTTGAACAATGCTGTTGGTCACAGATGACAGTAGAATTGGTGGCAAAGGCATGCCTTCTGATCGTTGTTTTATTAACTTTGTGTTGCACGTGCTGCATTTTTTCGATTTTAATCCTCATAGATGTTTTAAGTAGCTGAAACAGCCTTCAGAAATCATTCAAGGTCACCAACAGTGTGTCCATGAAAGAGATCACATGAAAATACACATTACGAACGGACAGATAGATGTGTCGTGTGGTAAAAAGGAAATGCATATTAATATAGGCTAGCCATTTGATTTATGACACCAAGTAGAACAATCGGTCAGTCAATACTTTATTAGTCAACTGAACAAAACGTAACTGATCACAGTGACCATTTGTGAAAAAGCAGTAATCAAACAACAACAGAATGTCAGTAAAAAAAATTAAACCAAGGCTAATAAATGTTAGTAAATAACCGTCTGATTAAAATTACGATGATCAGTTTTCGTGGTCAAGGTGTAATTGTGACGTCGAGGTTGAAGACTGTAAGTGTGGCTGTTGGTGTCTGGTAGAAGCCGTTGCAGGACATGATGTTTGTTGTACATAATATTGTTGAAGAGACTTTGATCGGCGTCCTCAGCGAGTTGAGTCGGAGTACAGTCACTGTTCCATACAGACCAAGTCGGACACCGTGATGGATGAATGTTTCAATGCACTGTTTATCGGATGTCGTAGCAAACCCCCGCCAAGCTGGGAGGCGTACAGCAGATTGGCCAGTACTACTGCTCTGTATATGTCCTTCAGCACATCTTCACACAGACCATGATTTCGGAGAACTTTAATAGCACAAAGAGATTGTCCGCACTTGGAGATGAAGAAAATGTCTAGGTCTAGTGACTGTTACTCCGAGGATCTTAATGTGCCATACTCGGTTAATGTCTGGCAACATTGGATGATGAACAGTTCACTTATGCCTGTGATCCCCGAAGATAATTTCGACAGACTTGCTTCGAACAAATTAGAACAGAGCGAGAACAGGAAAAACAACGTAACTATTATGCCTAAACGTTCGTTGAAAATGACTACATTTTGTGACAGAAGAACTAAGCAACATCAGTGAAACAACGGAGAAAAATAATGTGGTGCAAAAGTAACCTCGACAGATTGTGCCGTTCATGGGGCGGGTGTCACACATTCCCCACTGACAGAAGCACTGGTAGTCTCCATACTCAGTGGTGCGACAACGTAAACCTGTAACATGTGAGACCAAAACACACATACAACAAATTTGGCAAACTGCATGCCAGTATAAGTGCAAACATGCAGTGCAATACTTGTGCTCAAATTTTAATTATTTGACTGTTGCGGAATTTTGTTATGCAACTTGTTGTACAACAAAGTTTCGCAACAAGTTGAAGTTGAGTTTGAGCATTAGTGCTGGATAGGCAAATGTTCAGAATTTTATTTCTTATCATAGTTAGCACGACAATTGATGTAAGAGCCGCCAGTAAATTGGAGATAGGCAGATTTGGGGATGTCAGAACTCCAACAACTGCCTGAACCGCGTGGTTGATTACGTCAGCGATATCACCCCGTAAGCCAACATTCGACCAGTGTGGCGTAATGGTACAGCTTTTGCTTGCAACCCAAAAGGTCGCCGCTTCGAATTTTGACCAGTCCGCTTCCAGCTAACAGGGCAAGCTGCTTACATGCATGTGCATGTGTCACCAAGCAGTACAATTTAATACCGGCCAATGGGCGGTGACGCTCTTCAGCTGCAAAGGCCTGGTAGAAAGTAATGGCAGCCTATACTATCGAGTAGATAGCTTAGTCACCTGAGGGCTGACTGCCTATACAACGAGATCAGCTCCGGGCCCAATGCTCTGTTATGATTATTGGGAGAACTTTACCTGTTTAAGTCAACGTTCATAATGGTCGCCCTATTTAGTGCGTTTCGGCGTATGGATGAAATTTCACTCTCGCATGGTTTTAAATTTTTTCCCAATTTTGTACCCTCAGATTTTGCTTATGTCTCAAGACTAAACCTCAGCACCAATTTTTATGCAGTTTGTTTTTATGAGTCAACTCCGGGTAATTGCATTCCTAGAAGGAAAAATATACAAAGTTTCCCTTTCCTCCCAATTTTACCCACCCCCTCCAAAATGTGTGTAAATAGGCATTTTCAGCCAAACATGCTAAATTTGTCAAACTTCTGTATTACCAAAACTACTGTACTTAGCAATTCCAACCAAATTTTACACAGTGTTAAAGACCACCAAGTACTCTTTGTGGGTCTTCCTAAAACGTGTCAAGATGGCGGATGGCCACCACCTTGAAAAATAAAAAAAATTGCTGTATCTCAATAACCTTTTCACCGATTTTAACACTCCATTCCTCACGTAAGTAAGTAAGTAAGATAATTTATACCCAGCGCCTAATAAACAAAGAACCAATAGGCACTAGTGCCTCGAGCTCTAATTATAAATTTAGTTTTCAGAAGAAATTGTCCAATATTAAGACAGGCTTGCAAATGTGTACAGGCAGTCTGTTCCACAGTCGTCGTCTGGCAGCTACAAAGGCGCGATCACCGAGATGTGAGATCGTGCTGATAAATGAAACATTTAAAGTTATCAGACGATCAGAGTTGATGGTGATGACCAGTGGCAGCTACAAGCTGGCAATTATCGATAAGATGTTGTCGAGATAGGTTGTTCAGCACCTTGTACACCAGGACAGCGAGCTTGAATTCTATTCGCTGACGAACTGGCAATCAGTGGGGCTGTCGCAAAACTAGTGATGTGTTCGCACCTTCGAGTGCCGTTGACTAGGCGTGCGTCAGCTTTCTGTAAAGCTTGTAATCGTCGAAGTAAATGTTGGTGTTGCCAAATACAAGAGAACTGCAGTACTCCAAGCGTGAACGGATCAACGTGTGGACCACAGTTTTGGCTACACGACTACTGGACGTAGCTGACGGAGGAAGCAGTATGCCTGAACGACATATAGAGACGACGTGCACTGGCATGGTTAAATGTGACGTGTTTCCTTGCTAGGATTTGACTCGTGAGTGCTGTGGTGATACTGCTCCCCACTTAGGGGATCAATTCCCCCAAAATCTCCATTTTGAGGGAGTGGAGGATAGTTGTGTTCAAGCCAAAAGCACAAAATATTCTAATTTCTGTATTGTCCGATCTACTACAGCAATTCAAGCCAAATTTTGTGCACTGATAAAGATCAACAAGTACTTTTGGTGCGTCGTTCCAAAATGCTCCCCGTAAATCCGATATGCTGGGTGGAAAAAAGCCCTTATTTCAGGAAACTTTTGACCAATTTTGATGATCCATACACCGTGTGACATGCTTTAATGCAAGAATGTGCTTTGTGAGGGTTGCGTTAAATTAATATCGCTTGCCATTATTTTGACTTTTTCTGTTTTAGCGCTATGCTTCTGTCGCTCTTACACTTCGTTGTAAACTGGTAAACTGGTAAGTTTTTACCCAAGTTTTTTGGTACCATTAATTACTTTGTTAGAAGTCTTCAGTCCAGCACCAAGAGCTGATACACTTGTCTGAAAATGCCACACTGGTGCATACACTTAGAAGTAGGAGCTGCATGGAGCATATTCCGGTGAAAACGGTAAGCTTAGTACAGGCATCAATTCACAACGTTTCTTATATTAGTCTTCAATAATTAAAAATTACCTTACAAAACAACATGCATAAATAGTACCTCGATAACTCAGACCACTTTGTCCTTTTATTTGTGACTAAAATGTAGAATTTGCAACTTTCACGCCAACTGTTATGATTACAGCCGTATTGCTCAACACCGGAAGTTCATTAAATATCGAGTAAAAACTGGATCTGGGATAAATATTCTTTATTTACTGTATCAGCCACGGCCCCCGAACTGGCCAGCCAGGCTGAGGCCATCGTCGATCTCGGACGAACATGGCCGCAACATAGAATAGATATACACTAAATAGCAACGAACATAGTAAACTGAC
>Ga0209782_1002623_pt1 | contig 10083 bp, 8 predicted proteins | sample WorMetmaBAHAMAS1_FD_187390 | JGI IMG/M metagenome (GOLD analysis project Ga0209782, IMG submission 187390) | Marine gutless worms symbiont microbial communities from Max Planck institute for Marine Microbiology, Germany - Inanidrilus... | ecosystem: Host-associated > Annelida > Digestive system >...
CAATATACGACTTCTGCTATTATACATTTGTTCATTTTTTTGGAGATAATGCCACTTATTTATTGAACCAGCAGCATACATAATGAGGCTTATGAAAAATCTTGAACTTCTGATATGCATAACAAAGGTTCTTGCATGACCCCAACCATCGAAATTAATTTTATGATCATTTCCTGTAACATAAATGATCTCAGAAAATCATTCATTTTTATTAGAAACAACTCGATACAAATGACATGGTTTGGCAGATCACACACTTCTTATCAGTGTTCCACAATAAGTGTGTGTGCATCCTGAGTTGAAATCCTTCCAAGAAGTAGTTATATACAGGTCAAAAACTGACTTTTGATTTCCTCACCTATATTTAGCCTTATGTCGGTTTTGCAGACGTTTGGTGTCTTATTATCACATACTATGCTAAGGATAAATGCAATGTAGTAAAATGTAATGGTCGAGTAGTTAACACTACCATATTTTTTCCATTATAATATCTTTAGCTAACTGTGACAAATTAAAATAGACTGTGATCTGAAACCTTGCGATTGAGTCTTGACTCTGCTTGATTACTGACACTTTCATGTGCCATGTGACAACTCGACATGCCTCCACACTCCACTGAGCGACTGCCATCATCTCACATTCAGTCGTAACTACAGTTTGCTCATTGCAATAATGGCTAAATATCAATCAGTTTTCAGTGAGATCTGGTGCTTTAATGTTTTACACCACAGTTATACGTAACTATTTTGCTCTGCTTCATAACAAATCCTGTACTTTTCAACAGCCGATAGCTACTTGCTCACAACACAATAAAAGTTGCCAAATATGATAAAAAATGACATTTAAAAATAGTAAAATAAAAATGCATACACTAACACAACAGGATCAAGGCAACTGTCTAACATCTGAGCGACATCTGTGCCAATGATATGAACCCTATCTATACTGCAGAAAAAGCCATCATCATGTGACATATTTTGTCAGCTGTATACAAATTTTACTCATTCTTTCACAGTTGTAATCACAAATGATCTGTTCAGAAATATATTGAAAACTTTCCCACCACACCTAACTGGGTTTTCACTTTATTGTACACGTACATGACAAACGATATTACAGACTTCTGCAGTACGTGAACTCAAGCAGGTTCTACAAAGCAAAACTGACAATCACTGCATATTCAAGTGTACACTGGTGACAATGTCATGTACCCAACTTAACATGGTAAGGTGACAACACAATGAAGATGTGGTTGGAAAAAAATAAATTCAGTTCTGAACACAGCAGTGAAAGAATGACAAAAATTGCCTCAACATTTACAAAGTTATTGCATGAAATAACATCAAACGAAATGTCTGAAGAAAAGGACCAAGATAGCAGCTGTACTACAACTAATCTAATTTATCAAGCATATTTAATAACTGCAGAAAATGCATCTGAATTTCTACTCTTATAAGCTCTGTAAACACTTTGAAAGTATTTTGTTTTCTCCTGAACTGCTACATTGATATTGGTGAACAGAATATGTGCGTTTTTGGCCTAACCCATGCAATAACTCAGCACATACCATACCATAACAGTTCTGTCCACCGACAGACCTCGAGTGCATCAGGTTCACTCCACATTGACTGCTCAGAAAGGTTTGATACTTGCATCTCACTCATGTAGATCACACACCTTACTGCTTTGTTCTGCTTTATACACAATGCTGTACCTTTCAACTGCCTAGCACTATTTTCTCACACCTCAGTACATTGGACATATATGTAATAAAATGTCAAACATGGTAAAAATTTAAAAATGGTAAACTGAGAAAGGATCTTATCTACCGCATAACCAAAATGACAACATCTGCCATGAACCCAGTCACCGTTGCTCAGAAAGCTACTGCTACGTGGCATATTCTACTCTGACGGTGTTGTCACTTCTGCCTAGCATCACAAACGCTGTTGAGCATCCGACGACAAACAATGCAAACAGAGCAGCTCTGGACCATCGACTGCGCCAGCGACTTCTTGAACGACATCGACGTGAAGTCACCAACTCTGGTGGCTTGAAGTCGCGATTAAAGCACACCTACAAGAAACATAGCAAGATATTCAGCTCACGTGGCTGTCAAAAATTAACAATAAAGTTAGGGCTGTTAACTGAATTGAAAGAGGATTTCACAGGAATAAAGGTTTCAGTTATTTACTTTAATGCATAAATGACTATAAAGTAATTGACTAATCAACTGTAACTGAAACGTAATAAGCTCAGCAAAAAGTAACAATAATGCACTCCAAATTATGAGATTAGTATACTTTTGTAACAAGCTTGAAAACTGATCATAGTGTTAGTTCTCGATAAAAGCTCTACTACAATCTGTAACTTGGAAATTAATAAATATATGCAAGTATTACTTTCAAAGATTTTAGCATTTACCATGGTGCCTCAAAATACACAACAATTTTGACATTTTGTTCCATATACTAATCGAAAATTCATCACACATCTATGGTTTCTGACAGTGATTAGTATGGCTGACATGATTCTCACAAAACATACTTTCTCGAGATGTTTCCGAAGTGACGACAATTCGGTGTAAAGGTTCTTGACGTTTGTCATTGCCTCCTCGGTGTTAATGCACAAGTCCTTCACGCCAACACCGTGTTCTTGCTATAGCACACAATGCAGCACTGGTCACTGAAGCCAACTGTCTGTAGTAACAGTTTACAAATAGACTAATGCAAAAAAACACAGGGTAAACAAGGGGTTTTAGAACGAAACAAATAACAAATGCACTTCACAGACAATCAGCATCTGCTTCAACCAAGTGAATAAACATGCTCTACATGAAGTTCATATCACTCACTACTTTCTCACAGTCACTAAGTATAGCCAGCATCAATATTCACTGTGCATGTTCATCCATGTACTGACTAAGATCATTAGCACAACAACTCAGCTGCGAACAGACTACGGTTTATTAAACACAGCTTAGGAAAACATAGCATAACTGCTAACCAAAAATCAACGGGTACTACTAACTACCACTACTGTGTGCTACATCACAACTTACCATCCTTGACTCTTCATTCAACGCTGCCACTATCCGTCACTCCCTCGCTTTTCCATGTCCGACTTAAAACCCGTCTGTTTCACACATCCCTCAGACCCTAGACTTGCCTTCTTTCTTCTATGGACTACAGGTAGGACTGGATCTTCCTTGTTCAATGGTTTCGCTTTTGTTGTTATTTTTCCGTTATGGTTCCTCGAAGCAAATTGAGCTGGCTAACATATAAGCTTTTTAGAACATGTTAAATGTATCATGTTGTACTGTAGTGTATCGTAAGCAAATTACTGCAAATATAACATGATACAAACCATAATAAAAATAAAAATAATAAATGTTTGAAATATGTTATTCACACAGCATCAGACAAAACAATACTGGATGTTAAGGAGAAGCAGTTCAAACTAACAAGAATTAAACAATGGAACAGCAAAAAATCAGAAGCACCATATAAAAGCAATCAACTTGCAGATCTGTAAAAGCCAGATCAGGTAAAAAAAACTCACTGATGCGTCAGTTACAATGCGTGTATCTTCTGCTATCTGATCGTCAATGTAGCCAATAGTGCTTGCAATATATGCAGCATGCTGCCTGATGTTTGCCAGCATCACCACTGCCTCGGAACAGCTACAACAACAGATTATAACTAGAGATGTTGACACACATCTTAACTGACTCTAGTCCTTACCTCAAAACCGCACACATGCTAGTAAACAACAATCTCATTAAACTAGCAGATAAGGCCTAATTATTCCACTTGACAGTACACCGTGTCCACAGAAAAGACGCCAGTAGCTTTCTCGTCATAACCTTTGTATGGTTATTCTGATATTTACTATTTTTTTGCACATTAATTATGCTGACAGTTGCCAACTAAATAATTAAATAAAACCACCACACCTGAGCTGCTCTTACTTTGTCATGACATAGTTCTGACATTGTGTAGTTGTTGTTGATAAACAAAATGCTGAACTGAATGGGCTAAGATGGACCACTCGATCACAGTCGCAGCAATACGTCAGTGGCATCACCATCTCACAGCATGTGTTCGTGCAGATGGCGGACACTTTGAACACCAGCTCTGACTGGCATCAATTGGCAATTCATAAACTTGACGATTGGACTAAACTTCACGTTTTAACTTTGTTGTTTTTTCAACTGTCTTGTACGACAAAAATGAAATTTTTGCACAAACATTACTTTACAAGATAAAGCAGCAAAACAAAATGGGAGTGGTAGAACATTTTTTTTATACGGTTGATGCCCTAACAGTGTACCAAACCAATCTGCCAAAAATTATAAATGTAGCTTTAAATTTGCCAAAATTATTGTAAAAAATCTACTGGCCTCTTTTTTGTATACACAGTGTAATAACAAGACACAGACAATCACTGTAGACCATCACGATGATACCTGATCTTCTTATTGTATTGCAGTGACGCTAAAGATGATGTTTCCCAGTTCTTTTTATGTGTGTCACGGATGGTATCCAGTATTTTCTTACGAATGCCGATCTGCTCTATACCCATCTGAAACGAAAACAAAGAATCAGATGATTAAGGTCCGGTTTTTCCACAGCAAATTAATCTCCCGTTAATTTAATCCGACACGGACGATTTAATTGACGAACTGCTGGTGGAAAAATGACATCTGTGTAAATTGATCATTATCTGCCGCATTTAATGCCGGATTAAATTAACGGGAGATTAATTTACTGTGGAAAAACCGGACCTAAATTGCAAAGCACATTCAGCAGGTTGATGGCATTAAGCATATGACTAGATTGATTAAGTTAATGTTTAACGTCGCATTTGATACTAAACAGGTCACATCAAAGACACTCTTCCCAGCCAATCTGTTGGCCGGTAGTGAAAAAAATCAAAATAAAAGCCGGAAGAAAAAAACCATAATAATACAACAGACCTAGGCTAACATAAAACTAAGTACACAACCACTAAATCAACAAAATAAAAATCATAAAACAACACAAAAAACTACAACATAAAATAAACTGAGACAAAATATAACCAAAGTTTAATCACCACTTACGACATCCAGCCTGGAAACGGAGCGGGCTTATCCTCAAAGAAAAATTATATAAAGAATTAAATAAGAAAAGAAAATATAAGCAAGTGAAAAAAAAAGTAAGTTACAAGAAGCAAAAGGAAGCAAGTGATAAGGTAAACAAACACACAGATAATCATATAGCACCGAAATCCATAATGATTTTAAGGTGCACAGCCTTGGCATCCGCACAGGGACTATATAAATTCTAATATGATATTGACATCATCACTCTGAAAGTATAAACATTCATTTTAACAAATAAAGAGTTATTATAACAAATTGTAAGTAGTTAATCACTCGGCATTTCTCACAGAAACACTGAACAACTAATGACCAAGCTAACAGCAAAAAGTTTTGTCAAAACATGAAAGAACTCCGACTTTTGTCCTCTGAACACAGCATTATCTGCGTAAGATTCACACAAAGTATACCACATAAATGTTGCCCTGAACATAAAAATCTAACCAGAAGGATTACATGTACAGTATGCTAAAATATACTACACTAACACGTTCAGCCGCACAGCTCTGACGGAAAGCGAATTAAATGCATTAAAAGTCATTATTTCCAGGCTGCTACAAAGCCATAGCAAAATCAAGGTCAACCTTCTGAAGGTCGGAGTCGGTGAGACGAAGAAACATTGGAAACGACACACCATGTTGTTTAAACAACGGAACAAGTGCAGACAACTCGATGCCCGCCAGAAATAGCTCCATATCGCCGTAGCTCGACTCAATTGCATCAGTACTACACAAACGGCAACAACACAATTTATGTTCTACCACAATGAAAGCACCTTCGGTGTCAGTATCTGTAGATTTACTAATAAAAAATGCAATGCTAACACTGTACTGTTGCTCTTGTAGTAATTTGGCTTGCTAAAATATACTAATATTTTATATATTTTATGTACATTTTGTACGTAATCAAGCTCCATATAGTGACTACTAATATTAGTACTGCTGATGCCACTGCCGATGTGAGCAACATAATTTCTGTTATTTTTTAAAAACTTAACGAGTTGGTTTTCACTGGTACTGACATCCGAGAGCTCGTATGAAGGCAGCAATGGCCCTTCCTTTGGTAGTCTGGTGGTGGATAAAGAAAGCATGAGGCCAGGCCAATGGTAGGGTTAGTGGTGTTCCTTTAGGTGCTCCGATGGTTGAAACAAAAGACGAGTAACCCGTAAAAATTCTGTACGAAAAATCCCCAGACTTACTATTCTGAAACAGACGGAGGAGGAGGAAGACCCAAAATGGATTGGCGAACATACAGAACGGAGAAACAGCTGTTAAACCAAAATACATCTAGTAGCTAACCAGTCACTTTTGGTACCTTTAAGCTGCTGAATAAAAACTTTACACGAGATTTCTGACGTGGGATTAGTTTGTGAACTAGATGCCTGCCCTTTGCATGCCCATCCAACACTGCATCATCATATCAATTAACAAAAATGCATTGTGAACCTGCCGCCACCTGTATGCTGTTAAAACCTCTTTTGTGTGTTTGTGCCTTGTCCCATTGCATACCTTTCCAAAATTTCACTGAAATTCATACATAACTATTTCAATAATTCTTACAGCGTAAGGACGGCGAAAAATAACAATCCGTCATAACCAATAAAAGCCTAACATGTGACAACCACAAAACACATTCAACAGACCTGGATGACTTAGAGGAATCAAACGCAGTAGTGGAGACGGGTTGTGGTACATCAAGAGAGGGCTTAGACTGCAAGTCAGCAGGGCAACGCTGAGCTGGCGTACAACTTGGTGATTCACAAGAACTGTCTGACAGTTTACTAACACTGTCCAGCCGCGCTGCTGAGCTCTTGAAGTGACTAAGAGACCCAAATGACTGTTTGTCGACAGCAAAACCAGCAGAATAGACTTGGCTGTTTGAACCAGTAACATCGCAACGACTGCTACTGGCCTGTGAAGCGGAATCGACCGACGAAACACATTCCTCGGGCACGACAGACTCTGAGCCACTCAACAGCTTAACTATCTACAATGAAACACACAATAATATGCAACATCACAATCGAGTCAGCTTACTGGGTCTTAGAACAGGCTTTGGTGGTCAGTCGATAAAAGACTGAGATCTACAGCATCACCTACATTATATGATATATAACAATGCACTATATACTAAGATGGCAGTTTATCCTAAATATCTTCTAGATTAGTAAGATCATGTCCAGACTTCATAATCAACTTTTCTCGACCGTAATCTACCAATTCACAAAACTTCAGAAAATCCACCTATAACTTCTTAGTTATCCTGCTAGGAAGCAGACAACACACAAGCAACTGTGAAAACAATAAACTTGTCTAAAAGTGACCGAGATAATAAATTATTCTACACTTGACGAACGCAACAACATACCAAATCTCATAAATGTGAACATGCTATGCATGCAGCAGCAAAAGAAAAACAATAACTAACTAGAGGACTGTGCAGTCATATAGACATGTAAACCCATGCCAGCAGCCATCCTAACTCCGACCGTAACAGTAGCCCTAACCATAACCTATGACCTTTTGACTTGAGGGTGTGCCATGGACCACATATCTACCAACTTTGGTGTTTATTGCTCAAACTACTTTCCTTTTAGAGTGTGAACAGATAGAGAAACACACTGTCACAGAAGAAACTGATTACCTTATTCATACCTCAGTTACAGCCAGCGTGGGTAACAACATGTTGAAAATCCTCCTATAATCCCCAAGTCATCTGGAATCCTATAACGATGTTTAGACTGAAGGTAATTCATTACCTTCCATTTGCATCACCCCACATCCACAGCAATCATATCATTCAGTGTAAAACCACCACATACGTCACAGTCCACTTTGGAACTGCATGCTGCTATGAGTGGAGTTGTACCTACGCTTGCGTGACAGTGTCATTCAAATCTATACATTTATAATAATAATAATAATAATAATACAGACAGTTACCTGATGATGTTTCTTGAACGCTGCAATGTCAATAGCAGATTTACCATCTTGCTTTCGTTTTGATGCATCAGCACCATTATTTAACAGCAGCTTAACTACATCAGCATGTCCGCCAGCACAGGCCCACATCAGTGCCTGGAAACAACACAGCTACAACAATGTAGCATCTGAAACTGCTACTGGTTTCAGCATCATTAATATAAGGCCCGTTTTTCGTGGCCTACCAGGACCTACCTGGTAGGGGTTTGGTATGTAAATATGGAAGTCATGTGACTAATATACCGAAAGCTGACTGGTCTAGCGTGAAAAATAAACAACTAACAGCCACGCCCTGTTAGGTTCTGGCAGGCCATGAAAAATGGGCCTATATATTCATTAAATGATTTGATGTTAACTTCAGTATTTTTTATCCAAAATCTAACAAACAAATTAACTGTGACACTGCTGACAATGCGTAAGATACCGTAAAGCCTTTGGTGTCTTGACAATTCACATCAGTTGTCACTGGTAATAACGATTCAACAACTGTCATGCGTCCTTGCCTTGCGGCATACATCAGCGGAGTCATACTAAATCTGGATAAAGTAACATATTCATATACAGCCATCTAGCAATAATCGATGAATCAGACACAGATATCCATCAACAGTTACATCCGTCTTTATTTCGTAAACAAAACAAAATTCTGAAAACACATGGAATCATAAACGCTGGTTGAAAATCTTCATCAAACAGTCAGCAGAACTTACTGATCTTTAGCATTTGGATCAGCACCAGCAGATAGCAGTTTATTAACACAAGTCAATACGACTACGTCACAGTCCACTTTGGAACTGCATGCTGCTATGAGTGGAGTTGTACCTACAATTAACAACAGCAAGGGCTATATAAAAGATGAAAAACGACTCTAAGTCTTTAGAGACAATATGAGTTTTAAAAAGTTACATAGCAGTTGTAATAGTATCTCAATAACTCCATTACAACAAATTTACAATCATGCTTCAATCAAAAGATGACACTAGAAAACCTAATCTCATTCAAACCATAATGTGTTACATTTCTACAAAAAATGTTCTGTAATAATTTTGCCATTTAAATTGCACTATTTAGGATAGCAACAGCACAAACCTTTACATGCATTCGGATCAGCACCGTGAAGGAGAAGATAATCAATACTTTCTGGAGCAGCATTTTGGGCAGCATACATTAATGCAGTCCAACCAGTGTTAAACAAGATATTTACATCGATACCTAAATTCACACTCAATACATTAACATAAGTATTAAGTAACAAAAATCAGCTAAATCTGACCGTTGATAACGACTGCTAATGGTCATTCTGTTGACAAAATTAGTCACATCACATAAGAATGTTGGAAAACGACAAGCCATCTGGGTTACATTATGGGTCAATTACCCCTAATTTGAGGAACTAGATCCTGTTCTAATGTTAACTAGTATTATTAGCTCCCAGCTAAGCACATGACTCATTCCAACAAAACTTAAATGCAGGTTACAGCCATGGACTTTCTGGTTTCTGTGATATCTAGAAATATTTGAAATCAGTAAGTGCCAGAGGTGATTTTGATGCAACAAGGTGTTGGTTGTATTTTACTGGCAAGGCATGGCTTCATATTAGTGTTCTATAATGATCTTAAGTCTTGGTAGATCCAATATCAGCCATCAATGTCAGCAAATTCATGATCCCCAACAAGAAGAAAAACCTGTTACCCAAGGAGAACATTGCAGGGCATCTGCTAAGCTTCTTTTGCAATGTAATTCAGCTACAAACCAGATCACCCAGTCCTCTCAACTATTTCAGTAGAATTCACCAAAAATATCTTGAGCAGTATTATAAAACAACATCATAATCAATCAAATATCTTCAACAGTTTTAGCTCTGCTAACAGTTGCAAAAATCAGGATATAAAACTCCTGAAGTCGATCAAATATGACAGTTGAGGGAAACTAGCTATTGATGCATTAACTATTAAATCT
>Ga0209782_1002624_pt1 | contig 10083 bp, 5 predicted proteins | sample WorMetmaBAHAMAS1_FD_187390 | JGI IMG/M metagenome (GOLD analysis project Ga0209782, IMG submission 187390) | Marine gutless worms symbiont microbial communities from Max Planck institute for Marine Microbiology, Germany - Inanidrilus... | ecosystem: Host-associated > Annelida > Digestive system >...
ATATATAACACATCTATATTATGTAAAGTCACATAACTTGTATTTCAAGATATAATTTTGAAATAAAAAATTCCCGTGTAAATGGGACCTTACAGTCATGGTTGTTGAATTGTAGCAGATTTTTATGGGTACAGCTAACAGATGCATCATCCTAACGTACACTGTCAGTGTATCATCATTCAGAACATAGGAAATTAGTAACCTTTGTATTATATAATGTCTGTTGCTGTACGTTCATTTATGGTTGTGAACTGAATAGTTTCTATGCAAAAAGAGTGAGCTAAATTGGCATCTAGGGTTAGTTATCATGTACTGTTGGGCCAGTGGTAGCCGTTAGGCGCTGCATCAAATCAGCCATGATGTCGTAATCACAAAAAGTCCGGTATACAACTGTAGATTACTGAGAAGCAGTGCTACCTACCTCTCTGTTGATCCATCTGGCTGGATGAACTGTGCTACTTCCACGAATAACTTGCATCCAGTGCAGATTGTTTCCCAGACAAAAGTCACTGCATCATTTGCTGATAGGTGCCAGCCATCTAGAGTTAAGGCGCTGAAAGACCTCACAGTCATTAAGTCCAACTGCGGAGAATTGTCTGAGTCTGTTTATGCTTGATGCATCCGTAGTGGTCAGCGTAAAGCATTGATCACTCGGGTCTAGTGTCCACCTGTTTGTCCTGCCGCATTGCACAAATTGTTGTAAATATATGTCTACCTTTCATGTTGATGACATTGTCCATCATGCTCTGCTCAAATTTTTCCCGTTGGAAATTACCTGACTGTGAGATGAGACGTGTGCATAGGAGAAGGCTAGTGTCTGTATCACAAAGTATTAAGGTTGAGATTTTAAAGGTGCGGTAGGAAATTTTATGAATATTGAGTACTGGTTTCACATTTTTTACAGTACCCAGAATTATTAGAATTGGTTGCGTTTAGTGAATTCATTTCTGGGCTCCCGTTTCCCGGGCATCCGGGATTCCCGGACTTTTTCATTCCCGAATTCCAGGGAATGAAAACACATGATTTCCGGACCAAAACAGGAATGAGCTATGGTCCAGTTTTCGGAAAATTAGATGCCGGATAGCAACAGAATCAGTTGTTCAAACGTCTACAGCCGGTCATCACGCAGTTCACGCTGGTGCGCAATCAGGTAAGAGCACTAGGCACCTGTTCTGTACAGTCTCGGTCAGTACACGCACGAAGAAGGGAGTGATCGTGCTCAGTCACAGTCACGGTTTGCATCTTATAGGCCTAACATCGTACTGCAAAATACTTCACATGGAGCACTAACATCATGGTGTAGCATAAGAAAATATTTTCGAGTTTTTTTCCGGACTTCTGGTGTTGCTGTTTCATTTTTTGAGCAGTCTGACACACACACGCTCTCCTGTCCAACTTAGTTGTCTTCTTGTATGACAAGAGTTTAATCTAGTGTAACCCTATACTATGCCGTAATTCCCGGTAATGAGAACGACCATTCGCGAATTCCCGGGAATTAAAAAAAACACCAGGAATGAATTCACTAGCTGCGTTTTGACTGAATTATTAAAGAACTATAAGATCTAGAGGAGATGGTTGTGATGCGTTCAGGTGGACGGTGCAATGTTGAAGAACCTGTGTGCGAGCCACGGCCGCGTCAAGAACTTCACTTCACAGCTGGACAAAGGCGAGGCGACGGTGACGTACGCGGTGCACGGTGACGCCGTGCGCGCCCAGCGAGCTCTCAACGTGTGCCTTCTCGGCGACTGTCACATGGTGGCTGAATTCGGCGGCGTCGGCCCGCTGGACGTGGCTTCGGCGGGTGGCGCGGTGGCGGCGACTCTGCCGAACGCCGGGGTGGCGGAGTGGAGCGTCGGCACGTACGACCACGGCTGGAGCGTTGGAGACGACGGCGCGGACAGCTCTCTGCTGCCCGCCGGGCTCCTCAACGACTCCTGCTGAATGCTAAACCCACCCCAGACTCGCGTCTCCCAGCAAGCCGCCAGCCAGTTTGAAAAGGAAAACCCCAGAGGGAATTTTCTTTGCAGTCGTAAATGGGGTAAATACCGTGCAGGGTAACCACTAGTCCAGAAAACTTTCAAAAGTCGCAACACTAAAGCTTGATGGGGTAGGTCTTGGGAGAACGCATTAGTTGAAGGTATGTCTTGGTTCATGCTGTACCAGTTAACTCACAGAATTTGGCAGAATGCGAGGAAATTCGGTTTGATTGAACTGAACTTCTTGACCCACGCCGGTGTTAAAATGGCACTCATGCAATCTTAGAACCTCAGTGTGGTCGAAACTGTTATTTGTCAACAGCCAGTAAGTATTAGAGCGAACGGCTTGCATCTGTTGCTTTTGCTGGCGGTTGTTAACGTCGGGGATTCAAGCTGTCTGGGCAAATACTAGCGGTGACTGTCATTTGTCGAAATCGAAGGAATTATGACCTGCTAAAATTGAGTACCAGCTGTCACGGTGTCGTGAGGCATAGTCGAATGGGAACGGAAATTTGTGGATACCTGAGAATTTGAGCGGGGGGGAGAGGGGTAATGATTGATTAAACGTTACTGTGCAAAGTCGGCCACCATTTGTGAGGGCTGAGAGGTAGGACTTAAAACGAGTTGAAGACCAAATGCTTGCGATTTGTATTCATTGTCTTTGTCAAACGAGCCTAACACTATCTCACATTTTGCAAGCGTAATATTGTCGAGTTTGTCTGGACAGCATACTTGGAGGTTATTGTGTTTTATTATGTTATATGCTGAAATTTGGATATATCTAAGCCGTCGAATGTTTTGCAAATCACAGCTGAAGTCGGACTCATATGATACAAATATTTTTGTCTTGGACTTGAAAGCTGATGGAAGCCGGCTTAGTCTGCTGCATGGAATCAGGAAAAATATAATAAAAGAAAAGCAACAGAAAACAGACATACTCAGAAATAATGGGCATCCGTGGAGTCAGTCCTGCGGGAGAAAAGGAAATTTCGGTGGAAGGATTTATGAAAATGGTTGGTTTATAATGTTGTAATGTAAAATCATAATGATTTAATTGTTTCCTGGTATGAACTTGCCTGCCGTAGAGCTATTGCTGGGGTGAATGTTAGAATCATATTTTTGGTGACTGCAGACTTGCTGCTTCAGTTCAGTGAGAATCATGTAAGACGTGTTGATTGATGATTATTTAAGTCATTTCTAAAACTTGAAACAAACCAGAAAAATGACGACGACGTATTTTCGCTGTGTTTCGGACTGCGAGTATGTACGCGTGAGAGTGATGCATGATCTTTAGGACGCGCTGATTTCGCGGAGTGAGTTTCGAGCGTGAAGGAGTTCGTTTGTTTTCTTTCTGTTAGACTGACTGAGTTGTGTGTTTATATAACGATATCAGGGTTGCGTTAGGGCCGCAATGTGATTGAGATTGCATAACGATTGTTGTTCCGCAGTTATAGTCAGAAGTTTGCAACACCCGGCGTATGTCGCGGCGGGTCCATTTATTGCCCAGCGTGAAGGTGAGATTCGCCACTTCATTATGTAGCTGTGATTAATTTCATATCGTTGTCTTCAAGATGGGCATCTGAATGTACTCAGCCTGCAGCACAGGGCTATTGCAATCATCCGCGTGCATGTACACACACACACATAGCACTGTGTCTCATAAAAAAGGTGGCGGTGCATTTGTGATCGTGACTTTGGAAGAACTCGTTTCATTTGTATAATTTTCGCACTGCTGTATGCAGCGAGAAAATTGTCACACACAGATGAGATATGTCCACCTCACCTAGATAACGTACTCGCCATACCTTGTGAAAATGGAAGCAACAAACAAATTTCCTACTTTTTTATGGCACTGTTACAGTGTAGAACATTATCTGCTGCAGCAAGCTTGGTATGGAAAACAAAGTTCAACAAGTATATAAAATAAGTAAATAGCTTACTTGCAGAGAGCATTCATTCCTGTTTCCAGATATATAATGGTTATAAAAATCCATCAAGATTTTCCAGAGTTACAAATCACATGTGCTGCCACTTTTTTACGAAACACAGTGTACATAACGTGTCTGTGAGTATACTACGTACATATAATATGCAACTTAAGAGATGTGTCTTGTACATTTCTCTCGCTTAGCAAAAGGCAAACAACAAACTTTAGTAGGATAGTTGACGATTGTGCGTTGTTTTTTTTCATATTGTGCAAATCAGTATCTCCAGTATTAACACAGCGTCAATAATTGATAGTCTGCGGTGATGTGCATTTGGTTGATTTTCGTCATTTTCAGCTGATATGTTGTCGCACAAGTGTGTGCGATGCACTGAAGCAGAGATGGGAAAGAATCGGAAGCCGATTGATTGAGTTAAGGTTTAATGTCCCGCTCGACACTAAATAGGTCACACCAGAGACGCTCTTCCCAGCCCGTCTCTTGGCTAGTACTGAGAATAATCAGAACCCATTATGAACAGAACAAACTGGATGCTAAAAGAGAACCAGAGTGGAATCACGAAGATTGACAGGAAGCTGTTCAAAATCCAACGCCATAGTTCTTTCGTTGAAGTACATTGCATGAACTTTCTGTCCTGGCCATTTACAACTAACAAATGCTAAACTTGAACAATAAATTGAACCGTAAATGCACCAGTAAACTGAAAGCTATGTAACACAATATAAGGATCAAGCAAGAAGCTCAACATTTGCTGAGATAGTTCAACATGTGAGCTATCACAGGGCAACCGTTGCTACCATATGTGACTGGTCCGCAATAAGAGTTTTCCCATCTCTGCTGCACAAGACTGCCCAAATAAAGACTTCATCGATTAAAAGCATTACCGAGCGTTTCGTCTGCATTGTGATAAGCATAATGACGTGCAATCGGCTGAGGTGCTTCGTCGCTGGTCTAACAGTTTATATGTCGGTCAGCGGTCCAATGTCGCTGGATCGTCAAGTGTGAGCGTCCCTACTTCCTCGTTAATATTGTTAGCAAGGTAGAGCAATCAGTATCATTGGTTTGTTTGTCTCTTCGGTTTTAGTGACCTAGATATTTGGCAAGGGCGGAAACCTAGGGGGAAAAGCGGGGGACCGTCTCCCCCAACTTTTATGGTACCCAACAATTCCTGAGGTCAGTGGGGACATTGTAGTCATGGTTGGCTAAGTCAAGCGGAAGTGTGTTCGTGGTATGGCACAAAGCATTTTGCTGCAGCATACCCAAAAACTCGAACTCCCCCCCAAAAATCGGCACTTTGCGCCGATTCTGTACCCCCCAACATTAACTGCTGGTTTCCGCCCTTGATACTTGGCATGCATGTATCATTGACAACATTTATGAGACGAGGCTCAGTGGTCAAGGTCACTGTGCAGAGTTCAAGGTAGCAAGATAATTCGCAGGAGTTGTGCTCGCTACATTACGAGGTGATAGTAAGGCACCATTGGCTAAAAAGCAGACTCGAATTGGAAACTGTAAATAAGCAACAGAGTGGTTGCAGTGACTTCAACTGAAGGTTTTCGAGTTTGTGATGTGAAAATAAGTTAGGCACTTTATTGATGCGTACGGCATTGTTTTTTTCCATTTTAGTTTTTTTGTCTGCCAGAAATTGTTCTCACTACTTGGTGTCATATTTGTGGCATGCCTTTGCCTTCTTTCCAGCAGACAACATCTGACCATTGGTGATTGCCTGCAGGATGAGAGGGAAGACTGTCAGAACCACTCGCTGTTGTACGGTGAGACACGTTTGTCTACAGCAATATGGATCGTACGTGTGGAGGCGATGTCTGGTTTACGTTTAGGTTTTGTGTGTTTTTCTGCTGATTTTAACTAGCTAGGGCCAGTTTGCTTGACTTAGGGTTAGTTTTGTGCCTTTTTGTTGGTCGTTTTGAGTTTGGCTGTGTTGATATCGATACAGTTAATTATATTGAAAGACTTGTTTTCAGCACAATCTATATACAGGAAAACTGCATTTTTCTGGATATGGTGTAGTTGACAAATTTGCATAATTAATGTCCACGTCATGTACAGTGGGCAGAGTTCGAATTACCCAAAATTAAGCCCATTTATTGAGGAAAATGCATCTGATAGTCACTGTCATTACCAAGTTACTGTTTTTCGTTGTTAGTAGGTTCAGTTTGGTTGTGTGTTATCTCGGTGCAGTGTGACCTTTCTGTGATGGAACCAACGGTGTCCGACCACCGAAGGCTCAAGTTCATGTGGGGAATTGCGGTGCACGAAAAATTTCAAGGTTCCCACTAACCCGGAAGTCGGAGAATTGGAAAAGTTAGGGAATGATAATTGATGTCAGGGAAACTGGGATAGGTGAGTGCTGATGAGACGAGAAAGGATGTCACTGCGCTGGTGCAGTATTTCCACAGTTGAGTAGTTACAGTATCTGACGTCCTGGGCCACGATTTGCAGAATATCTTAACATTTATCATAACACCGTCGTAACTTTGTCGTAACATAAACTTGCGATAGTGATTTAAGATGTGGTAAGATTTCTCTTTAGCTAGTAGCTGATGATAAGATTTTTACGATTTCATCTCAAATTTTTGCTACGATAATCGTAAGACGTTTAGTAAGTTAGACTGTCTGTCATAAGACTGTCACATAATATTAAGATATTTTGTAAATCAGGCCCATGTTTATGATACTTTTCTTACATGGTTATGGATCAGAGTTACTGAATGTGAAGAGAAGGCAACTACTGTTTTGTCACATAAATTTGTGGTTAAAGACCGGAGAAATATGATATTCGTTAGCAACGGGAAAGTTGTGAGATTTCATTTTTACAAGTGAATGGGAACTTTGAATTTTTAAGTCACTGCACGTTTTCTGCTGTGCATATTAAAATGTGTTGAGGTTTCTTGTGGTTGAAAATCTGATAAATTTTCTGCGTTGTATTTTGGCCTTTTGCTTTCTTTGGGTGAAATTGATTGAACCCATTTCATTGTGGTCCGGGATTTTATTTATCGTATCAGAATTTCTACTTGCACACCTGTGGACGCACTTTGGAAAATGATGCATGTAAGTTATTGAGGTTAACTGACCATGACATCCGTCGAAATTCTTGTGACGTTTAACAAGACTTGCTTGTCGTTTGTTGAACTCTTTCGCTGTTCTCTGTCCGCATTGTTCTTGTTGCATAATACGCTAGCTCGGTGACGGAAAATGCCAGCGATATTCTTCCAACGATCGCAGATTAACACTAGGGTATCCGGAGTCTGTTTGTTGTTGCATGGATAGGTAGCATTCCATGTTTTCACAACTGAAGTATTCAGCTATTTAATTTCATTGATGTTTCGAGTCATGTGTAATCAAACGGACTGTTAATTATGAGGCGTCGGCGTTGTATTGGAGAGATTACATTGAAGCCGAAATGCGTAACATATGCACCGTAATATATCAGTACATTGTGTCGTGATATTTGCAGCCCACAATTTTCCGGGGCCTATGCAGTGTTACGGAGCTGTTACACATAGAGACACCCCAAGCTGCAGTAAATGTGCTCTGTTTCTTAGTCTGTAATGTACTTTTCGCTAAATTATGAACTGTCCTGCCACTGAAAGTTTCAAAAAGCTCAGCCCCGTGCTAAGATAGTGTAACATGCAAGCTATTGCCATTAAAGTGCAAAACTCCTAATTTCCATACAGGACATTACAGTTCTGGTCGGCTTTGGCAAGCAGGTAGCGAAAACACCGACCTTTCCTGTCATATATCGATTTCCACTTTTTGATGCACTGTGTGATCACAATCTACCCACAGTACAGTCGGATGGGTGTAGTATACACACGACATGCCATACTAGCAAAACTTAAAATTCCAACTCAACACTGAATTCTAAGCATCAGTTACTTGTTATCTAGGCTAATGCTTGTGAGTTTAAATGGACGATTTAATTGACAAACTGCCGGTAAATTATCTGCCGGATTTAATGCCGGATTAAATTAACGGGAGATTAATTTGCTGTGGAAAAACCGGACCTCATTTGTTTCCACTGCCAACAGTTCTCCCAAGTTCTGCATTTGTTCGGTGATAAAATCAGTAAACTGAGCTACAGAAGGACAGTTTTAGGATACTATCAGTTTCAGGATACTGTCTGATCATGCTGCAGAAACTGCTGGACGATGTGGCGGTAAGATCATTGCGAGCTGCGGAAAATTGTGGGCCATGGTGTAAAATATGTCTACTGCTGATGATGTGGTGCACAAGTTGAAAGCATAGTCAAAAGTGAACAGTCAGTATCTTTCGCGTGATCCCAGTTTCTTTGTCACCTGTTTGCCAGCCAGATTGTATGAAGTTTTTGTTTTTTTAACTGCCAGAGCTTGCCTTTTTGCGGACTCTACTGTAGTTTTATCCAGCTGTTCTCTCACAGTGCTGAAGTTCATGTTCGATTGCAAAAGCAGTGTTTAGTGAATTGAATTTTGAAACAATATATATGTTCATTAACGCAACTGATATGCTTTTATCACCGTCAAAGTTGTGTCTTATATACATATGTCCATCTGTCGTCTGTAATTAATTGTTCATTTTTGATATTTTTGCCATGTGTACTTTTCGTTTGTTGTTGATTTTTTGTTAATTATCTGATATGCTGTCATGTTGCTTTACGGTACTTCAGTTTAGGTTTAAGATCCATGTTGCATTTGTTCTGTGCAAATCCTTGTCAATGCTCGCCCAGATCCTTAACCAGATCCTTCCGCAAAAACATGGCTCAGCACCGTCAAAGTACAGAAATTGGACCATGTCAGTTGTGTGTGGAATTTCAAAATTAATTCCGATATGTCTGTTGGATCTGATTTGCATTTAGTATATGCATTTGCCACTCTCCACTGCTTTTTAGTATGTATAAAAAAACTCAGTGACTTGTTTTTTTTTGCATTAGTGTCTAGTCCAGTTACTTTGCTTCCTTGTTTACCTCGTTTGATTACTTGAATGTGCTATTTTAGCCGGAAAAAAAGCGACTTCAAAAGTGGCAGGAGTACTTAAAGCGGACAGTCATGGCATTTTGTGGAAAATGCAGATATCATGGCTGGTGCTAAAGTTGTTATATCAATGGAGGATCTGGTTAGTTAGTGCGGTAGTCATCGTGTGCCCGAATGGACATACAGACAGCTGGAGTCGTCGTGTGTCGATATCTTTTTTTGTTCCGGTTGTGATACCATGCGGATCTGTTGTCAGTTTTTACGAGAGGTTGCGTGATATTTTCATGTCTGAATGGAGCAGTTGCATCGTTGCACGGCTCCGTGGCGTATCTTGTGGAAATTGCAATGCCGCGAGGCCTTGCCAATCGCCATTTCTGTGCCATCGATTTGTCATATTTCTGTTACCTGTGCAGTTTGTATTGTAACAATGAAGTGGTGCCGAATACACTACAAAACTAGTTTGATCTTACGTACAACATTTACTTACTTAAAAACTGGTTTCTGTGGTTTTACAACTCTTGACATCCACTGTCTTTAATAAATATTGCAAAAATTAAAACACGGTCGTTTTGCAGCATATATGCATTGAAGAAAAATATGTCGTTGTATAACTTATTGTAAATATTACGCCAGGCCTTAATTAACCTCAGGTAAAACGTATTGATTTATGCACAACGATGATTTGCGTCGGTTTGACAAACTAGTTTGTAGTGTATGCGGTACTCTTTGCATGGACACCAACGTAGGCTAATTAACATTGCCACTGCATAATGGACATCAGTCATCTGCCTTTCTCTGCTACTTTCCTTATTGTTATGATATCGGCCTGATCCAAGAGACATGGAATATAAAAAGTACACACACACCAACGCTGTTTTGGAATCACCTCCGGGGCATCCTTCCTCTTGTGCCGTGAAATATTTCTTTCTTGAAGACACAGCATTACATTTGGCTCTGTGACTGTAATGTCCTATGTCTTGAGCATTGATGCATTATGGCACATAGGCAGCTACAGTTATCCACTGCACTGTGTCAAAACTTGCAGCAATTTGCAGCTGTAATATTGATAATTTTTAAGAACGTTGCTCGTACAGATCCGTTAGATGAGTAGCATTACTGAACGTGTGAACAGTCCTTTAACTTCACTCTGAAATTCAAGTTCAGCTGTCAGTTTCAGATTGTCATTTTCCACATACC
>Ga0209782_1002625_pt1 | contig 10082 bp, 2 predicted proteins | sample WorMetmaBAHAMAS1_FD_187390 | JGI IMG/M metagenome (GOLD analysis project Ga0209782, IMG submission 187390) | Marine gutless worms symbiont microbial communities from Max Planck institute for Marine Microbiology, Germany - Inanidrilus... | ecosystem: Host-associated > Annelida > Digestive system >...
CGGGTAATGAAGATCCCCAAGTATCTGACCTCGCTGACCCAAGAAATAGCACGACCTTCACAAGTTGATATGTTTGCACAGTTAGCTGAGCATCTGGGGCTTATTTGAATACAATGTGTTTTCTTGGGGTTAACAGCCATGTCCAAATACTTAAATTCTAATTCACACTGACGAAAAATATTTTGCAATGCTATGACAGATGAGGTCATTAATAGAATATCATCAGCATATGCAATAATAAATACATTATGATTAGCGTCGCTCAGACTAATCAATTCATCAATATAAATGTTGAATAACAACGGAGACATAACCGACCCCTGTCGAACACCGAAGTTAACTGTGAACATGTTTGACCAGCAGTCATGCCACTTAACACATGCGTTACATTCCGAGAGGAAGTTTTCTAGGCACTGCAGTAACTCAACAGGTATATGCCTATTCATCAACTTCAAAAACAGACAGCTGTGATTAACCCTGTCAAATGCTTTCGACAAATCAATAGAACATACATTGGCGGTGTATCCAGCCTTAATGAAGTGTTCAATTATCTTACGAACACTAAAAATAGCATGACTGCAGCCAAGCGCCTTTTTGAACCCAAATGATTTTCACCCGTTTTTAGAAAGTCTTGAAAGCAATCTATAAGACAGTACTCAAAAACGTTTGATATAACTGTACTTATCGCAATTCCCCTAAATCATCACAAGACATTGCCTTTGTATGACAGTCTTTAATTTTGGGAACCAGAATAATGTAACTGTGTTTAAAGCCAGCCGGTACAACACCAGAAACTAACATTAGTTGAAACAGCCTGGCCAATACTATTGAGACAGATGGATGACTGCGTATGAGATGCTCGGTGGTGAGTCCTTTAATATAAGGAGCTTCACCACAATGCAGGTTCAGTATGGTTTGACTTAATAGCTCAGTATCTATTACGTAACAATCAGACAAGGGGGCACTATAGTAACCTCATCGTTTCAGTAAGTACTCACCGCGGAGAGACTCATCCTGTGAGACGTTATTACACGTGTAACAACCATGAAAAAAGTTAGCAAATTTGTCAACAATAAAAGTATCATCAACGCACTGATCTACTTGACCACAGAAGGATGCTTTCTCAAATTTGGAACACCAAGTTTTCCAAAAAGCCCTACTGTCTTTTTTTAGTAAACCCTCATGAAGTGCATTGGTATATTCTAACTTCTCTCTTCTCTCTTGTTCTCTCAACAAGTGGCGATATTGGGATCTTGACTGTTGGCGTTTTTTAAAAATTGGACCTTGTCATGGTTTCCCGGCAGCCTTCCACAAAATATTTGACTCGACTGAAGCTACTTTGAGAGTTTTCAATTCTTCGTTCCACCAAAATTTGTAATAATTTTTTCTAGTACACGGGATGCATTCTGACGTGTTGACAACATGCTTGTTAATAGCAATGAGGCGTTCCCATCATCATCATCATCTGACAGTCAACGTGACATGCATGGATGGTGTGCTTTTAGAGAATAGGTCTGTACTTTACCGCTTCGATAATGAGCTTTCGATCATATTTTAGGCTACTACCGAGATAAAATGAAGTAAGATGTTGTAGGCTACAACCACAGTAGCCTATCTTTGTTATCATTCTCAATTTCTGTGTCTTCAAACTTGAGTTTCATCATAGTCATCGTTGATAGCATAACTGAAACAGTTCCAGAATGAGTAAGCTATTCACTCTCTTTCCACCACTATCCGCATTGGAAGATGTAGACCTAGTAGCTTTACATCCAATCATATTGCGAAGTAGCCTAGCTAAGCAACATTTATAGTCATTCCATACATAATAGGCCTAAGCCTAGGCCTAGGCTACGCGTAGGCCTAGGCTAAGCTAGGCCTAGTCGCTAGGGCTAAGCCTAGAACTATGCTTAGGCCTAAGTCTAGACAAATTGTCACACAACATTGGCGCATCAAAGTGTAAGTGTTATAGTCCTTACTACCTTTTTGATTTAGGCCTAGGTCTATGACTAGCCATAGGTCTAGGTCTAAGCCTAGATCTAAGTCTATTGTGTTTTTATCATTTGTTTTATACTAGGCTTAATATAAAATAGGATGTGTTGTGTGCGAATTTTATACACTGAGGCATGTCTAGGGAATGTAATGCATAGCTGAAACATATAGCCTAGGTCGTTTTATAGGCTAGGTCTAAGACTAATAGATAGTCTATACAATAGTGTGGCTTTCACTATTTTATATATTCCTAGTAGTTTTATATATAGGCATAGGCTATTAAGATTTGTATTAAAGGTAGGCCTATGGAATATGTGTGACTACAATGAATTACAAAACGAAAATCAACGTTGATGCAAGTCTTTAAGCTAATGTAAACCTAACTGATTGTTAGTTGTAAGCCTAAACACCACAAATTGTCAATATCATTCATTTTAGTGCGATTAAAATAGCAGAAATATTACGAAGACCACAGAGTCGTAGTAGTAGGCCTATAGTCATAAACATCAATCTCATGATGTTTCGAACACTGTAGTCTTTCCAGTGGCTGAATGCCATTTGATCATTCACCTTTCATGATTGATAGCTGGAATCAAAGCTAGGAGATGTATCAACTCATACCACTGTGTTTAATGAACATATGTTCGAATGATGGCATGTAGCTCAGGTAATAATGCACTCCTTCTGACGCATTGCAATAGGGTCAACCGTTTAACAGTGTCGCGTAGTATTCGATGTCATTGCCTGAGTTACCGGTAGCTGAATCAGGTTGTATCTTTTTTGAAATATTCACTTCTACATCGCGAATGTAAGTTTTCAACTTCTCGTCAATATTCTTCCAGCAACTAATGAGCTTAATCCATTGTTTGGCTGTCAGCATCAGATATTTCTTTGATTTATTCTTATTGTATATGCTCACTGCGGTTCCTTTGACGATCAGTTGTAGTTCTTGGTTGCAACCGAGAGTGAACGAAGAAAGTGTCGATCGTTGCTGCTGCTGCTGCAGTTCCATTATATCATCATCATCATCATCATCCTCAATAACTATAACTGTTGGCGTTGTTACATGTGGCCGTTTCCTTGTGGAAGTTGTTGTTTTAGTAGGTGTTGTTTTTGCTGTGTCAATATCCTCAGACTTTACTTTTAGCGTAGACGTATTGCAGGAAAACAACTTTGCCATTTTGTCTTCCATCTTCATAGACTTAGCCTAGGCTTTTATGCTGGTGGAGTTGTAACGCGGCATTCTGATTAAGCTACATGAAAGCGGTTTGAGGGTGACTTCTCTGCAGCGAGCCTAAGTAAAATAAAGGCCGAGGGGACTTCAAAGAAACATTTGCGCTAGCGCACGTCTGTTTTGTCAGTCTTTGAAGTCGCCGTGCTGCGCACTATTGACCCTATGACTAGCCTACTGGGTTCTTATTGCGTAGGTGAAATTTGTTGCCTTTATTTTTAGATATAGAAGCCGAAAACTCGTTACGGTTGTTTTCGGCTTGAAAGCTTGCCTCGTTATGTGCGAGCCTCTCCACCTTGTCCGCAAATAGACTATCCGATTTAAATAAAATAGTTAGATAGTTAGATTGGTCTATTTCACTGAAAGAAAGATTGTGATTGCTATGAAATAGTTTATAGTTTTACACGGTTGAATTCGAAATAATAAAACAGATTAGTAAGCCTATTAGTATTTAGTTATATTTTTATTATACCATTGGCGATAATACGCGTAGCTGAATATTAGATAAAATTTATTTTTTCCTTCCTTCCTTACATCGTGTTATTAAATCAATTTAATTTTATTACTTGCTCATGAACACAATCAAATGATTGCGTTCGAGATAGGAATATGCGCAGCTTGTTACGGCGAAGGATGGTGATTTCATTCAAGGTACTGACACAGACTGCATTTACGATTTTAGAATACTTTTCATACTTTCATCATGGTGATTATGAAAATGGGACTATATTTTTAATTGTATATTGTTTGAACTGATTAAAATATCATTTTAATGTAAGATAATTGTGTGATTTACGAATGATTTTAGGTAATGAGGTATAATCTTAATAAATAAGAAATTGAAAAAATATAACATCACATTGTGGTGCACTCTGGTGAACATTCGTGTAATATTACAATAAAACTAAATAGAAGCTTCAACATCTATAAGAGACTTGTTAGGCCTAACTATTTAGTGCTGATGAGAATGTAATGTAATAGGCATACGCTTAACTGTCACAACTATTTTAATGATGTAGACCTAGGCTATGTTTACCTAGGATACCTAACTATAAGCTAGCTTTGCACAGTAGGCCTAGATGTGGGAGCGAACCTCACGCGATGACAACAATGATGGTAGGCACTAAGCCTAGCGACAGATTTACTCTGAATGAAAAAACGACGCTAGCCAAGATAAATACGGAAGTCTGTTTTATTTCAATCTTTAAATGCGCTATCACACTTATTCCTAGCTTTGACAATATGTCACTGTTTATCTTAAATCTACTTAGCCAAATGTTGTAGCCTTGACTAGGCCTAGGTCTATTAACCTAATTGTGCAAGGATAGGCCTATTTGAACAACATGGAAAAGGTCTATCATATTAGCTTTTACACGAAATGTGCTAACGAATAGACTTAAGCTATTTGCCCGCATACTTACAAAACAAAGGCAAGGATGGACTGATGGAGAATGAAGTTGAAAGCATCAAGCAACTTACTATCTGGTTTCACGTTAAACGTCCCTAGTGGGCGGAAATAATGTCAATCGTCTTGCTAGAGTGCACCACTTTGTAATATAAAGATAAAGATTATTTGTTTGTCTATTATTTAACGTTGTTAAGTTTATTAAATTAAAATTTATACCTAGTCCTATTTCGTAATCACATTGATATAACTGGCAAAATGCTAAAGATGTGAATGAAGCTTGTTGAGCATTGTCACCACCATCACCGCTAGTCTACCAGGTGGTAGTTCGTGGGTGGAAAGAAATGTGTGATGTATTAGGACAATGATTGAAATGTAGTATTCATTGCCGTTATGACAATGAGTGAGATTGCACACGAAAACCTTTAAACCTACGGGTTATTATTCAAGGGTGAAAATGACAATAGCGAGTTTTCGCCTTAAATCTATATTATTTAAAATCAGTCAGTCTGAAAGCACATTCGTAACTCAGTCACCACAATGCATCTAACGCTATGGAATAAATCGCGTGAAATTACAATAATGTTATTAATTTTAATTTAAAAATAAACGTGTGTAATATTTCAGTTGACTAGATTAGTATGGGTTGCTAACAATAAGATAGGCTTATTATTGAAGCATTTATTATTATGAAACGCTGACGTTTTCACTTCGTGTTGACTAACTTTTAAAAAACTCCCGAGAAGCGCGGCTACGACAGCGCCATGTCTGTTTTATGTCAGTCTTTGAAGGCGCCGCTACTCTGCGTGCGGCAATATCAACGCATATAATTTATTGCAGTGACTTTTGGCAATAGGCTTAGGCATAGGGCATATGCATTACTTGGGACTATTTCAGCTATAGACCTAGGCATAGCCTACTTTACAAAGTAACTGCAAAAAGTCATTGGTGTAAACTAGTTATATTTTTCATTAAAATCATGAACCCTTTGGGTTTATTTCACCATTCTTGCAAAATCATAGGCTAGGTCCTTGTCAAGGCTTAGGCTATAGATCTATAGACTACGAACCAGACAAGTTCTTTCCAATTTTTAACGCTCACTTCAATAGGCCTAGGATTAACGTTAATTCACGGTCATTTTGTTATAAATTGACTAGCCTAACATTCTAATTCGTCATAGTGAGTGGCACTTAGACCAAAGTTAGTCAACGGAAACAAAACCAGCATTGTGTCGTTAGACAAAGCCTACTAAAGATTCCTGCAGTAACATCAACAACTAGGCCTGGATTATTTCATAGGCTAATGTGAAAAATTACCGCGATCGAACATAGGCCTAGGCTAGGCTGTATAGGTTAAAACAATCTATAGCATGGTGGATGTACCAGGTTCAAAGTCTAACTGTAACTCAAGTGGAAATGTTTTGATGGATATTAGAATCACTTTAACCTAGCTACAATTAAATGCATAGGCAATTAGGCTAGACAATTCATTTATAATCACAGCGAAGAAAATAAATAACTAAATTATTCCAATTCCTCAATAAGACTTAGACCTATCGTCATGTTTAATTTACAGACGAGCAACAAAAATCAATAAGTCTCTTAGTCTGACGGAAATGCCAGTCTGCCTTATAACCTTGTAAGACAGACTGTCAAGTTTACGCAGGCAGCAGCTGCGACTTCAAAGACCGAAATAAATCAAATGAAGTGTCTTGCTTCTGAAGTTGCCGCCGTGCGTAGGCTGATGGAACATATATTATAGCCTAGGCCTAAACATTTTGTTAGTTTCGTTATCAGTTCATGCAGCAAGGACATTCCAGCGCGCTGCACGAGTCAAGACCAGCACGTAACATTAGGCTCGTTTACAACTTGAGTGCCAGCCTGTATAGCGGGGACTTCACTCGCGTATACAAATAGGCTAGGCCCTATAGGCCTAATAACTATAATAACTCGCATATACAACATAAGTAGGACTGCGTTAGGTCTAGTGACTCCATCTGGAGACTAGGCTAGTACTGCAAAAATGCCAATAGCTTAGTTTGCCATGGCTATTCGCAAGAATGCAGCATGACAACATTCGCACTTCTGCTATTAAGTTTAGTTTTCTTCTTCTTAATATCATTACATCATAAATCTAAGTATTGACACTTGTACATTATTTATATTATACTAATATAAACGTCAACGTAAACTAATTAATCCAGTTAAAATGTAAACATATTTTTCATAAACACCATGAAAGAACTGTAGAAAATTATTCTAATTCGCACGTTATGACAACATTACTGCTTTGGTTGTAACATTCTCAACCATTGTCATGAGCCTAATGACACGGATAGTACGTTATATGTGGTAACGCGTAGACCTAGGCCTATGCGTTTATTACAATAATATAATATTTCGTAAATATTTCTCAGATTTCGTCACAATTGATGTATGTGAGTCCTGAGATTGCCACATCTTCATGGAGTTTACCTAGTTATTATATTTTGTTTTATTGACAAGAATGATGATAATATACAAGAAGCTGTCACATCCATTCTATATACATGTCAGTGTAAGCTCACAACTAAATAATAGTAGGCCTATAACAAACATTAATAGCAGATCGTGCGCACAATACAGCTGCGAGCGTCATTTATCATCATGTCTGTTTTCACCCTCGACTTTGACTAAGTTGCAGCACGATGCATGACAGCATTGACTTCAAAAGAAACAATACGGGTGACACGTAATTTATTTCAGTCTTTGTAGTCGTCGCATTAACAGCCATAAATTAGAATAGCCTAGGCATCAGCCGACAGGAATAACGGCTGGTGCTGGCATGTGCCATGTCAGCAACTCAGGCATGTCAGATCTTGCCCATCGGCTGTAGCTTTAGGCCTAGCTTATTTCTACTTTTAAGAATCCAAGTCTGATTTTATTTCTAGTCCACAGAAATGCGGATTTATTTCTGTTTAACAACACTAGTCGTAATAACTGCTATTAAGTGCTACTATGTAAGGCTAATATCACATCTTGTTGTAAATTAAGCTAATATCGACTTAGATTCAACGATTAAACTAGCCTAGCCTAGCCTAGCCTATGTCTTTCACCCTAAAGCCATCCTCGTAGTCTTGGTGGCAATGTGTTGTTCGATGGCAATTTTTTTCGACTAGCTAGCTTAGATTAGCTAAGCTAACTAGCCCTAAGCTAACGAGTAATTTTTTTAACACTGCAGATGTCACTTCGTAGGCCTAGGCTAAATCATCGCGATAGCCTAAGCTCATTATCATGTGACATGGTATGCATAGGCCTATAGCTGGCTTTAAAAGTGCTCAACTGTGCAGTGCTGCTTCATACCTCGCAGCATAGCCTACTAATATTGATTATAACGATTGCTAATCAATTTGATGATTTGTGACATCAATCTAGGCTACTCGTTGTAAAATAAAGAATAGTTCATCAACTAGCCTAAGCCTAGAAAGCCTAGATTAGTTTGCTAATATACGTCAATATGTCAATTGCTTTGGAAGATGAAGCAAGAATCAATATTTGTCAACGGAGTCTACAGAGGTGGAAGCAATACGGAAAAGTGAAAACAAGTTCATTCTACCATCAGCAATGAATGATTTGATGAAGATGGATGCGAAGTCGGAACAATTGACAGAGCTAACTGAAGTAGTCCAGCAACCATTCCAGCTGACAGCAGATGTAGACAGTTTTGGAGATGAATTGGTGACAAAGCTGGAGGACGGGGAAGTGGAGGAGGAGGACACCCGTCAACCGAAAGTTTTATGCACTTCGTTCCAGTTGGGTAGAGGTCACTGTCAGGACCGTCATTTGGATGTTGTTGGTAATGAAATTATTCTTGCTTCCAAGAGATCACCATTTTGTAAATTCACTTTGAAGCAAATTCGCCGGGTGCATTTGATATCATACTTAAAGGATATTGACACTATAGTGAAAAGCCTTGATTATGTTGCTGATGAAAATAACGGACACCGTCGGTTTGTCAGTCGTAAGCATCTGGGAGATGGATATTACGTCAGAGTCCTCTTTGGACTACGTCTTGTCGACTTTCGAAAGTATTATGTACCTTACGGTTACAAAGTCTCTCAAATTCGTCCCAGCACGAATGAAATCTCCATCCGCATCGATGAATGGAAGGATTTGATGGAATTCGTCATTGCAACTATAAATGAACGTTTCCCGCAGTTTGCCAATGCAAAATAATGTACTTATGCCGACGATCATTTGGGTCAGTTAGGATGCCTTCGTTGTTCTTCCTGTTTTCCCTTTGGTCACGACAACTATTAAGCCTATTAAGACTTAGATTAAGCCTATACATGACTTTGTCATGAATGAACAGCTTAGAATGAACACTACGTAACATAGCCTAATAGTGTTTTAGTCCTATATTCTATATTCATTGTCAAAGAAACATTCATTTAGTCTGCATATGCACGTAAATACTGTTACAATTATATGGAAGGTTTCAACACGACATTTTCGCTGCGATATAATTTAGGCTAGAAATGATTAGGCCTATTTTATTGAAATCAAATGATGTGTCTCACACATAAAATAGAAAAATATAAAAAGTCTACTAGGCCTACAATGCTATAACCTAGAGCTAGGCTTATCGCGAAGACAATTTTAGCCTTCGAATGTGCTTTTAGAAAATCTTTGTCAACTAGGCCTAGGTCTAGGCTAGCCTATGTTTTGGTTGTTACACTGTTTAAAATATTTTTTTCTAACATGTTCGATTTTTTTTATTTACATGCTATAGTTCAGATGTTAAATGTTTGGCTTAATAAGAATATAATAGTTCGAATGATTATAGTCTAGGACTTTATGCTATGGTGCACACTAGTGAACGTAAACTAGGCCTAGCTGCTATCATTTCACCATAGGCCTAGAAATGACTTTGCGAGCATGCCTTCATTGTTCAGTAGGCATGCTAAGGCTAGGCTAGGCTAGGCTAAAGGCCTAACATTTACACTGTGACGCGTCATTGTTGCATGACGGTAAGCGTAGTCCTTGTCTAGTTCTAGACCTAGACCTAGCAACTAGGTCATGTGGTGCTCGTCCACTCGCAAGCTGCCACAACTCCCAAGTTGTCCGCTCTCTGTCGCCGGCGCAGTTGTTTCTCCTGTCAATACCGTTCGGGATCTAGGAGTCTTCATCGACAACGATCTCGGAGCGGCCACCCATGTACGGAGAACCGTCTCACGCTGCTTCGCTGCACTCCGCCAGCTTCGTCGTTACGTCACTGATAACTGTTTTCGTTCACAGGTCGTGTCGCTTGTGCATTCAAGGCTCGACTATGGCAATTTCGTCCTGGTCGGGCTTCCAGCTTACCTCCAGCGGCAACTCCTGTCTGTCCTCAACGCTGCAGCTCGTCTGGTGTTTCGTCTACGACACTACGATCATGTCACAGATGCCCTCGCCATTCTACACTGGTTGCGTCTACCAC
>Ga0209782_1002626_pt1 | contig 10081 bp, 7 predicted proteins | sample WorMetmaBAHAMAS1_FD_187390 | JGI IMG/M metagenome (GOLD analysis project Ga0209782, IMG submission 187390) | Marine gutless worms symbiont microbial communities from Max Planck institute for Marine Microbiology, Germany - Inanidrilus... | ecosystem: Host-associated > Annelida > Digestive system >...
CACGCGTATCAATACGGCCATTTTATTTCGTACCGGTAAACAACTAGGCCTACTCAGTAAGCGATGCATCGATGAATTTTGAGAGAACGGTTGAACTCCGAGCCTCAGCATGAAGGGATATCACTCAATGTAAGGTACGTTAATGATTTATGTATGTTAAATGCGAAAAAAACGGCGGTCCAATAGTAAAGACTACCCTTATATTACACTGTATAATATTGTGCTTATTCAGTAAATGAGCCCTTACGGAAGCATAGTCAGAACTGGAGTACAATTTTTAGAGCTATTACTTGCAGAAGTTAGAACTAGCCAATGATGTAGTGTTGCTAGCGCCACAAAGAGATGCCATACAGCGCCCGTTAACACTCGCGAGGGATGGCGAGTGGTAGCGTGGTGGAGGGATGGGCGGCCCTGCACGGAAGGGATGCAGGGCTGGCCCGCGGGCAGCCCGGCACGCAGCCATTGCCTATTATTAAGGCTACGTAGTGACGTGCTTATTTTTTCTATTTCCGTCAGATATTTAGCGTAAACGATAATGTTCCGGTAGCCGAACAAATAGTCACTGCGAAAAAAAAATTACCAAACACGCTTTATAATTAGGGTATTATCACAATGTAAGTAAAGGTAATATTGTCTTACAATGTAAAGTTTTTATGACATAAGTGCTTTACAATTGTATATTTATTATTTTTCACAGCAAAGAATACTTAACAACAAAAAATTGAGTTAATTGACTGATTAAGGATGCGCTTATCGTGTAATTTTGTAAACGTTTACTTACTATGCGAGGATGCCGGAGCGGCCAGTGACTAAACGCGATAATGTTCAGTCATGATAGCAGCATTATAAGTAACGGTCAGCAGCCTCCTGTGATGTCAAGTTTATATTTATCTAATCATCTCTAATTTGTTGCAGTAAATCGCAAAATGTGACGTTGTGCAAGGTCATCGTCTTCTGCTATCTTACACGCACACAAGTCATACAATCTGAGACCGTACGACTGGTGTACATGTCCGCGTCTGTGAGTGTGGCACTGTGACTTCGTTCCTTCCTTTGTTCACACCGGAATATGATCGGATATTGGTGGTGCTGACTGCTGAGTAGTGCCGACGTGCTGAACAAGACAGCAGTGCAGTGACTGCCAGTGACCACACGTACGGCACCGCGCGGCGCTGCAGCCTGCACCGTGAACGGCAACGCAAGTATACGCAACGCAATGCATCCCACCAAATTCGGAATGTTACGTGTGGGAGACCCACAACGTGGTCGAATATGGCTCATCCCATTCCCATGATATGGCATGTGAAATTGTGAATGTGGTGAGTGGTGATCGTTATGAGTTCCCCTGGTGGTAAGACTGGTTCTAGGGCTGGTTGCATCAACAATCAACAAGTCGTTTTGCTACTGTTTATTACTTACTGAAATATTTTTACCGGTGTCCGGTCGGACCGGTCCTGTGATGCTTGATATTTCCGTTTCCTTTCTTGTTTGTTTACTTTCCGTTATTATTTGTTAACTTGACAAATAATAGGAAAAATTATGGTCATGGTACGTATTTGTTGATCGTGACATATATTTGTACACTCACAAGTAATTGGCGGCATTTAAGCTCACTGGCGATTGCGTTAATATGTCATAATTTAGATCACTTATAACATACAATGAGCATGATTCGTTGTCTCTGTGCACGACGTGTGAGCTAAATATAATCTAATGCATACTCGCATACGCGCCATCATCCGACTTGTTAAGCGGCTTCTTTATTGTGCTAATATTCTTGCAATTTCTTTTTGTTTTCCTTGTTGAGAATTACTACTTATTTGTTGATAGGGATGCGGTATTTGTATGGATGATGAGAAAGTCCTCGTTTTCTAGGGAGAGATGACTTTTTCCGGTTTGGGCTTCCGAATTGTGTCAGGCGTCAGTCATGTTTTCAGCCATAGACTCCCATATCATATAGGCCTCCCAAGATTTAGCTCTCACAACCTTTATATCCATGATACACATAGGTGTAAACATCATAAAAGTGGAGGCCTTTAAAAGAACACTGTTGAATTTCTTTTGTAGACATCAAACCACGGATGGGCTGGTGCTGTCCCTGTTAAGTTAGTCAGATCCATGTGTAGCCTGTACGCGATTATCACGTTGCCATAACGTATGCCACCAACGGAAGGGAGACTGAGTTACAGCCCTAGATAACATGCAGCATTCAGTATAGTTTCTGCAGCTGGCAAGAACAACAGGTATGTATACGCATACTGTACATGGCAAAAGTGATACTGATGTTATACACACGGTTAGCCGTGTGTATGGACGAAAGTGCAGTGGTCGTCGAACGGCTGGCTGTGCATGTGATGATTTGCCACAATTGTCTTTGCGTGATCTACGACGCTATGTCGCCTTAATGTTTGTCTGAATAAGTGAAAATGTTGCAAAATGAAATACAAATTTGATTACAAAATACAAAAAACGATCTAAAATAGAAAAAAAATCACCTGCCAGGATTCAATCCCACTCCCAGATCCCATAAACGCAGCACTGCAACCCAGCGCGCTACAATGGTAGTCGGTGGGGTTACTGCTAAGAGCCATAATGAATCAACATATATACATATATTTACATATCTATTTTTAGTACGCCAGCCAGCCGTGTGTATAGACACTGCGAAAATGATACCAACTCATTGAAGTCATGTTTGTCACCATTTATTATTACATCTCCTCAGGAATCTAAACTTGTAACAAATGAGATCGGGATTTACTCAGCAAGTTGCACAGGACTAAAACCATTACCAGTTATTCCTTAATGTTGCTATTCTTTTAGTATGTTACTTAGATGTGATTGCAGGTTTTTTTTGCAAAAAGTTGGATGCTATTTTAATCAGTGACACTTAGTTATTATAAATAATTATTGGTTTAGAAAATTCCAGTATTGTTGCAGCATTACAGTTGTCTGCCCATGTCAGCAAACTTTGATTTGTGAGATGCATCAAGAAGACATTAAGTAAGTTGGCTTGCTCAAGATCAGAAAGTGTCAAATTGATAGTGTAATAAAGTTAGATCTTAAATGATATTTCAGGCAAAGAAACCGGCTGTAAAGAAGCTTTCCAAGATACCCGCCAAGGGTGCTGGCAAGGGTGTTGGAGCGGGTGGCAGTAAGAAGAAGAAACCTGCCCTGAAGTACACTGTAGACTGCACCCATCCAGTTGAAGATGGCATCATGGATCCCGGCAACTTTGTATGTGCCTTTTTAGTAAATATTTTCGACAGAAGCTTGGCTTAGTTACAAATTCACCATCCTTGAGGAATTATTTAGCAAAAATGGGTAGAGTTAGAACCGATTCAAGTCCTGGATCTGATCAGCATCAGGTCTGGATTAACGTCCAGTAGACCGAATCGGCGCGTGTAGAGCATCCCGTTCTGACGGTAACCCATGTGAATGGCTGTCAATTTGTTTTCCGTTGTTTTTGTGTAATAAATTCTCGTCTCGTTGCGTATAACATTATTTTTACTTACATTACGTTAAAGTCCATTGAAACGTCAATCAAATTCATAATCAACACTTAGTTAATTGCATAAATTTGGTGAACTTCTGCCGGGTAACTCCAGAGATAATGGAGCTCATTTGAGAACGTCAGGTACTGCACGGCCAAAAAGCTGGTGTATTTAGTCAAATATCTCCGGATATACTGGACCGATTTTCGCAGTCTTTTCACCATATGAAAGCGCTTTAGGTGCAGATTATTAACCTGTACCTTATTTTCCTATTTGTCAAGGGACGTTGCCATGGCAACCAAATAATGCTGCCGTAATGAAGGCAAACTGATACTATGTGCATTCTTTGCACGTTCGCACGGTTTTGTTTCACTACAACTTGCTAGGGGGCGACACTGCAGTGCCGAGCGGGCTATATGCTAGGCTTTGCCATGCATTTTTAGTTTACTTCTACTTTATCTTTTCCTGTGAGAATAGACATAAATCTCTGAACAGAGCAAGCTGGTTCTTGGCGGAGAATTTGTCCTCAGCTTATTCTACAATGTATTAGAATAGAATTTGTCTACTTCCGTTAGTTACTGTGTTGCAAACTCTGAATGTTCTATGGCCCATGGTGTGGTGACCATAAATCTGTACAGCACAATGGATGCACTGTTTTCTATCACATGTCTGTCAGTAATAGTTAGCCTCTTGCTCTGAAAACTGGAGGAATAACGTCATGTGGTCAGTTAACCATTTTGCGTATAGAATGTTGTGTATAACTAAACTTTGTATCACTCGATTGTTGTTAATTTTGTGTTTGGGATTAGGGCATCATTCCCTAATCCTGATGTGGCACCTAGGGCCTCCATTCCCTAGACGTTTGGGGATTTATCCCTGAACTGTGCTGCTGTGTGTTGGCCCTCTGTTCATCAGGAGACCTTCCTCAGAGAACGCATCAAGGTGAACGGCAAAACCAGCAACTTCGGCACAAATGTCGCCATTGAGCGGTCCAAGTCAAAAGTCGTTGTCACTTCAGAAATCCCTTTTTCGAAAAGGTATGGCATACTCACTTGCAGTTGAAAAAGGGGAATAATTTTTTTTCCGTAATATATGTGCAGTGTTCATACAAAGTGCTATGTGTATTGTCAGAGGTGTAGTTGAAGCCAGTCAAGTAAGTGTGCAGGTGGATAAAAAGGAACGTCAGACGCACGACAGATTTGGCAGAAATTGCAAAACTAGTACGGTGTTTATACGATGCAGTTATAGATGTAGTTAGTTGCATTGACACTGACAGTTGCAGCATGTAAACTGACATGCATGCAACTGTGATGTGATCGTTCAAACTGGCAGCTATGCTATAAAATGTACCGTACCCAGAAGTTGCAGTATAGTAATGTGATGGAAATGGCGACTTTGGCCTGTGGTGGGCATAACCACTTGACTGCATTGTATCTTCATGTGCTGTGACTTTTCACCGCAGGGTGAACTACTGTTGATAAGTAATAAAGTATGATTTTATTAGTCTGCTTTCTGGGTGCTGGCTGTGAGAATCTGGCCAATATTGGTGCTCAGTGTTGCCTAGTGATGTCATTCAGGTGTATTTATGTTCCGGCATCTCCTGCACCCCTTGCTATTGCTGTGTAAGGTTCTAATTCAGCTGTTACCTACGGCCATAAGGACTGTTCAAGAAATAGAACATTTCGTAAATTTGTGGGATTTCTGATACTCCCCAACGATGTTGTAATACGTGTAGTCTTGTGAATGATGTTACTACCAAAGACCTTGAGTAAATTGACCTTTAGCTAACATATCTTAAATCTCGGACAGTATAGCATGTGTTAGTTAGGATATGCTTACAAACAAATAGGAATGTGACTCATTGTAGTGTTGTAACAAAGCTGAGAAACTGCTTAAGATCACACATGTAAGCTGTTAGCACAAAAGTTAATAGTTAAATACTATTGTGGAGTAAAAATGAACTGAGAAATGTAGATTAATACATGCAACCTATATCCACCTACATATAACTGGACAAAGCATTTGATTAACACAAATTTGATTGAGAATATTTCAGACACTAACAGCCATAACAGTGAATTATTGGACATGGTAGTTTTTTATGTTTTCATTTTAATCTGTTATTACGAGTATGATTGTTGATGTGTGTAACGTAACAGGTATCTGAAATACCTGACAAAGAAATACTTGAAGAAGAACAACTTACGAGATTGGCTGCGTGTCGTCGCGAGCGCAAAAGATGCATACGAGCTGCGATACTTCCAGATCAACAACGAAGATGAAGAAGAAGATGAGGACAAGGACTAGTTACTTGTCCGTGATCTGGTGGCCATAACTCAGTAACTGTAACATACTGCAACTGATACTGTTGCCACTTTATAAAGAGAAAATTAAAAACAGTTAATTGAGGCAGTTGAACTGTGTTTGTCATTTTCTACACATACGCTGTACAGTGTACATTGATCCAGTCTTTATGTTTGTTATTCCATTCTTTCATAGAAATACTGTGCATGACTGAATGAAGGTGGCAGACTCAGTGTCACTGTCTTTGCTAAGACCAAAGGCTTAGGTTTCAAACAACGTCACATCTTGATGTATGTAATTTGCATTTCTCGGCCATTTGATTGATTTGACATACTGGCCTTGTAATGTTGGATGCTTTCACTCCAGAGTCGTTATTAATTATACTGACAACTGTGACATCAACACCGATCATTGATTGGTTTACCTCACTTTCATTTGGTCTAATAATTGAAGTGCTTAAAGATAATTGGCTGTCTGAATGCATTACCAGTCAGTCTTAAGACCAAGCTTGAAGCTTCTGTCTCTTACTGATAGGTTTGGTCTGACAATATTTTGTATTGTTTAGGTCTTACAAAAGTTTTTGGTCTGAGGCTAAAGTCTGAAATTTTGGCTTTAGCTGAAGAACACTAGCATCATTTTGAATGGCTTGTGTGATGGAGCCATATTGCATTGATTTCTAAGACCATGGAGCCTGGGACGTGTGGAAGTTCTGTTATTATGTCATTTATAACAGAATTCTTAAACTATCTGGTTCTGCTCCACATTTTGAGCAAAATTCCCATATTATCTCTGTTGGTGCAAACTGTTAAGAACGACAGTCATCATTATAGTCCATAATTTACAACAAGTGCTCATCTTTACGATAGCTTGGTACAGTAACTGTAAGAGTGTATTTGATTAACAAATCCAGAATCGGTAAGGAAGTACATTCTATTAATGAATTTGGATTTGGTGAATCCCGTTTAACTGATAACGATTATAAATGATTCACAATAATGACATCTACAGTAATAACTGCTGCAAACAAACAGCATCTTGGAAGTGAATAATAAAAATGTGCAAATTAATCGAGACATTGTAGTACGACACTGTTGTGTTCGATTTGCGAAGTGAATTCGAATCTAGATTCACTGTATCCGGATTCATTAATCAAATATCCCCGTCAAAATCTTGTCTGCTGGACATCTGTGAAAAGGTTGCATTTTAAATTAATGTACACAGGTCTGTAACGTTTAGAAAGATTTGGAGGAGATGAAATGATAGATTAGGTCACTCAAGGTCATTGGCAATGGCGCCATTTGATAGGCTATATATATACAGTTTCGTATTAGTCGTCCTCTGGCCTGGTGGTGTAAGGAATTGGCTTGTGATTTAGAGAAGTTGCTAGTTCAACTCTTGGCTGTTCCATTGCAAGGTGTCCACCTTTGGCAAGTTGTTAACACAGATGATTGTTGGTGCCTTTATCACCGTGCAGTATCAGTTGGTACCAGTCGTAGGTCCAGTGTGTAAGCTTATGTATGACGTCACACTGATCATGCGTCAGACAATTTTGTTGTCAGTTTGTTGATAAAAACACGTGAATCCAGTCCACTGCGTGAGACGCACGTCGGCGCGCGATGATCGACTATTAGTGGGCACTATAGCGCTTCGCGCAAGACCCGGGTGGGTCGCACCTACGGCGCTCGCAACCGTGGCTAATTTGCGGCCATTGCTTCTTCATCCTCGCCTTCTGCTTTCCCTTCTCATAGTCTCTGCAAAGCGTGCAGACGTCATGTACTCTGACGGCTGGCATGATAGTTGACGTATACAGACCACGTCTGTCGGCAGCGGCTGAATGGGCGGGGAGTGTTTATCTATTTCAATTGTATGCCTGGAGCCAGTAGGTGGATAAACCGCGTCAGTCTGTGACGCATGACCAGAGTGATATCATGCAGACCTACCGTTACCTTCTCTGCCGTACAGGTACTAATTTATACTGCTTGGTGACAGGCTCGTGCATGTGTGTGAACAACTTGTCTAATGATGTGTCAGCGGAACGGAGTTGAACATGCAAATTTTAGTCCCAAATCTAACCGCCAGGCCATACTGGGCCTCTGAAAATTAGTTTACAATGAGTTACAGTACGTAGGTCTATCTTAACGTCTACTTTAGGCCTAATACCAGGACCGTAGCCAGCTCTAAATCAGCGGGGCGAGGCACGAGGATCGAAGCGCCGATGGTGGCATCATGGCGCGAGAATTGAGGCGCCGAGGGGGTGGGGCATTGGGACTGGTGTCCCCCGACCCAACCGACTAGGCCTAAGAGGTCTGGGGGAGCGACGTGAGCTCCCCCAGTGGGGTCAGGAGCGGAATCCCGACCGCCAATGCATTTTTGGCATATTTGAAGCCCACAGCCCATAAAAAGCTCGGGTTTAGCGGGGGGGTGGCACGGCCCCTTCCCCCCCTTGGCTACGGGCCTGCCTAATACCCGCATAAGGTAGTAAGTAAGCTTACTAACGATTAAATCGTAACAGTAAACCATTGCTTTAGCCTGCGACTGACAAGCTAGGAGTAAAGTAGAGCTGGCTATTCTCAGTGTTCACTGAAGCGACGACATGTAAGACCAGCTGAAAGACGTTCCGCTCAGCATCATGTCCCTGATGAGTGTCTCGATGCGCGTCTTGCCGACGAGTCGCACGAAGAAGATCTGTTCGATGGCGTGCGACGAGACGGCGCGCAGTGACGGCAGTCGAAGGAGCAACTTGCCGAAGCGCGACGGCTGGCCGCCGGCGTGCCGACTCCGAACGTAGTCTTCCAGCGCGCTCTGCGCTCTCTCCTGGATCGACTCGACGTGTCGCGCGTCCGTCAGACCGCGTGCGTCTGCACACAACAGACTGACGTGACGTTTTGCTGGAGAACCTGCAGTGAGATTGGAAGAAGTCGAGGCCTATAGCGCCAGTCACGAGCTAAACCGCCGAAGCGTCGATATGATTCGTTTTCACACTCATATACCATCGCTTGTTAATGGCTATTAGTAGGCCTAGATAAAGTCGACCTACTGCTATTGTAAACATTAAAGGTAGCCACAGCCGGCCCGCATCGCCACTGGAATGGCTCAATTGTATTCGCTAGGTGGCACCCATATGTACCCCGATATAATACGTAGTTTCTTGGACGGTTGGGATTGAGTCAGCCTTCAAACGGCATCTCAATCGGTTGAGCCGTTTTTGCTTGTCGCTCTTACATTCGTGAAATAATGGAATGTCCGATTAATGCCGTCAATCATATGGCGAAAACTACCCACGATGTTGTGTAACCAAACCGACAAAATTTAACGTGTACTTTAATGTTTAGTTGATCGTGACTGTCGAATGTGACCTATACAGTGTAAAATCTAACTGAACCAGCATGTCATTCTCTGGGTCAAATGTCATTTCGCTGGAAAGTTTTCGTCCGCACACCTACACCACACAACAAAGTGAACAAACCGATTGCTTTACACGACCACTGCGTGGGTTAGGCCTACTCCTTTGGGGCCCATGAAGTGGCAGTACATAATTGCCACATTTGAGACCCGGTGGAAAATATTTTGCCACATTTCTGTAAAACTGCAATAAAACTAAACCAAAGTTGGATCCTTCAGTAACGTACTAAAAGGCTACTATGCAAGCATTATTTTCAATGTCAGTGTACAGTGGATCGGTTGCATCCTTATGGGCCTCAAAGGGTTCAGTGGAGAGAGACACGTCGAAGCACCTGCGTTGAACAAAACTATAGCTTTGAGACAGCTGTACTCGGCCGAGTCGACGCGCAGCGCGCGCAGTCTGTCGACCTGGTCCTGAAACAGGCGGATATGGTCCATGAAGGCAACGACGCGGTCGGCGGCCATGGGACTGGCGTGGTGGAGTCCGGCGGCGGCGAGCAGCGGCGCCGCGTGCAGCGGCACCGAGCACTGGGCGGCGTTGAGCACGAACAGCTCGCTCCAGGCGACGCGCAGCAGTCCGACCTGGTCGGTGGTCGGCAGGTCCGGGAAGAACGGGATGTTTCGCGCCCAGTCGACGGCGCTGAAGAGCAGCCGCGCCGCCAGCTCGCAGATGCCCTCGATGCCGACCAGCCCGCCGCCGCCTCCCGCGAATGTGGCGCCGCCTGTCGAACAGGTGCGCGACGACGACGCCGGCGGCGGCGGCTCGGCACGAAGAAGCATCGACACGAAGCCAGACAGGTAGCCGCCGCCGCGGTGTTGCCCCGACGACGCGACTGAGGATGCTACGGGCGGCGCGGTGAACGAGGTTGGCGGCGGCCCGG
>Ga0209782_1002627_pt1 | contig 10079 bp, 4 predicted proteins | sample WorMetmaBAHAMAS1_FD_187390 | JGI IMG/M metagenome (GOLD analysis project Ga0209782, IMG submission 187390) | Marine gutless worms symbiont microbial communities from Max Planck institute for Marine Microbiology, Germany - Inanidrilus... | ecosystem: Host-associated > Annelida > Digestive system >...
ACTTTTATTTTAATTGTTACTACTGACTTTTACTAGCTCTAGGCTCTTTAATGTTTTATATGTTCGGTTGCGTATGACAACCCTCAATAAACGAACATATGATGATGATATGATGATAAACCTCGAGTGACGCTTCAACGGCGCCTCGTTACTGCTCCAGGAATTAACAGTTATCAGTGCAGTTAGTACACTGTGTCCACAAAAAGAGGCCAGTAGCTTTCTCTTCGTAACTTTTGTATGGGTGATTTTGATTTTTACATTTTTTGCCCATTAATTACGCTTTGAGTTGCCAACTCAATTATTAAATTTAACCACCACACCTGAGCCGTTATTACTTTGTGATAATGTAATAATTTGTGATGTCGGGTTGTTGTTGTTGATAATGATAAACACAATGCTGTTTTCGTTGATGATAAACATTTAATTAAAGTACTCCGAGAAGAAAAACGGTATACTGCGCGTGAGTTTCTTAAAGAATTTCCGAACAAGAAAGGTCTTGTGGTTTTAATCACTTGCTGGAAAAAATCAACAAATTTGGTTGTGTTGAATGCCTTGCCGGTAGTGGTAGACCATGGTCAACGCATAATGCTGAAAACATCCAGTCTGTGCACAGTCAAGAAGACTGCCCACACAGCCATTGTTCTATCAGACAGATAGCACGTGAAGCACACATTTCTCACTCGTCTGTACACAACATTATCAAGAAATCAAGAAAGACTTGCAGATAGGACTGAAATTCATGTTTTAATTCTATTGTTTTTTTTTTCGGCTGTATTGTATGACAAAAAATGAAATTTTTGCACAAAACGTTACTTCACCGGTAAAGCAGCGAAACAAAATGGGTGTGGTGGAAAAATTTTATACAGTTGGTGTCCTAACAGTGTACTGCACCTACCTGCCAAAAATTATAAATGTAGCTTTAAATTTGCCTAAATTATTGTAAAAAAAATCTACTGGTCTCTTTTTTTGTGGACACAGTGTATAGAAACTGCCAATTGCCTTTCATTAGTGAACAGATGGTCAGTACTTGCTTAACACTTGCATGTTTGCCTGATAAACTTATATATTACAAAGATCACACTTGTCCTTGATGGTTGGTTTGCTGGACCTACATTTTGTATGACAAAGAGTCATAGATGAGGTCAGACGTATCAAGACCCCTCTTTGCTGTATTAAATGTAGTAGCCCAGCATTCAGTCGTCAGCGTACTAATCATACATTTCCATATAGTGGTCCCTCATTGCGAGCATTTATAAATATTTTTTTGCATAAACATGACCACTCATCAATCAATAAATCAATTCTTTATTGTTCAGTTGGCCAGAATGTAACAGAGTACGTCCATAGATTGGGGAATATGAAACGCAAGAAAAACGAAGAAAAAATAACATACAAATTGAAGAGTGAGAGTTCAGTAACACAGCTGCTATAGAGTTGTTGGACACTGACTATATAAAATAGCAACACCGGTATTTCAGTAAACTTGAGTGGAGAATGTTGGATGCTAAAAACTTGGATCACATATTACTGAGAAGTGCTCAGAATAAGTAAGCAACACGTTGCTGTTTGTAGGTCCGAAGCTGTTTACTGCGTGTCCGATGGACGTCACCAAGTCTAACATCTGGTTCACTGATTTGTGGAACTATTTCGTCGTCTCATACTTGGCTGAAGCCGTCAGACAATCATTGCAGGTTCAAACAACTTCAACATTTCTTTCTTTTTCTCCACTAGTGTTTGTCAGACTATCAACTTCTTTAATGTTGTTCAGTAAAAGACCTTCATCACTGCAGTAGGTCCTAATCGTATTCAGTCTGCTAACAGACATTTTGGCCACTCACTTATGCTGGTTTCTCAGTTGAGGATTTTTCTCTGAGTGTATTACAGTAATTCACATCGGTGCTGTACACTGACGCTGTTGGTTGAGCAATAGGAAGGTAAAGAGTGCTACTGACATACCCTACAAGGAGTTTAGGCGAGGTGCTCATCTCCTATACTTAGGCCGTGAGCCCATAGATGGATAAACCACTTAAATCTGTGACGCATGGCCAGTGCAAAGCCAGACCGACGATTACCTTCGCTGCTGTACAGCATCACTTCTTTTTGACCAGTGGACATTTGTACTGCTTGATGATAGACCATTGATGTTGCCAAACAGCTTAATCCGACGTTGGAGCACCACATCAGTGGACTGTGAGCACTATGCTGTACGTTCTGTTGCAGGCGAGTAATGCCAGTTGTCTGTCATTATGGCAAGACGTGGCTGAGTGGATTGCTGACAGCTGGCCGTGGCCGTCGGTGTCCAGTGAGACCCAGAGGTCCATGCCACTGCGACTACAGCCCAGTGACGTCGGCTTTGACAATGATGAGCCATCCTGCACTGCTACCGACCTCACCAGCATTCATCAGCAGTCCACCGACCACGATCTTCCTCCTGTGAGTTTAAATGTCTGTTTAGGATCACAATGTAATCACTCATGCCAATTTTTTGTGTCAGGCCATTCAGAGTTTTCGGAGTTTTGAGGTCCGTGATTTTGCCATTCTTGGATCTCAATAGACTTAGCTGGCACTGTTACAAGCGTAATCACTAGCGCATTACACTGATGGTACCCAGTCAATGAATACGAATATCTACAGTCAGCAAACTTAATTGCCAGTCGCTTAGGAGTACAATCGATGGACAGTGATGCCGGAATAAGTGCCCAGAAGCACCAGAGAAACTGCTTTTCAGAATGTTGGGCCCCCAAAATGTGCAAACAGTTAAGAACACTACTATATCCGGCCGTTGGTTCTCTTTGCTGCTACCAAGATATAGGTTATTTTGATGTTCTTGCGAGCCAATTTTGTGTCAGGCATGATGTAAAACCTTAAACCTTAACTGTTTCTTCTTCTTCCATATACATCACTATTATACATGGTCATAATGCATTTGTTGCTAGCCGGAGACAAGCAAGTATCATGTTTCGACTGATGACTCTAGTGCCAACTGATGGGACTGAGATAAACCGTGAACAAACGAGTGCCTTGGCAACAAGCTCTGAATCCATCATTGACGTCATACCACTAGTCAGTCAGATGATGGCAAGAGGCTGCAGTCCATTCACTGCCAGTGACTTTTATTCTTACCATTCACTTCCATAATTAGCTCAGGTTTACTGCTCTGTGACTGTCCAGCTGTTCTAAGTTTCAGTCTATAGTGATCTCGTTAGCTACAGCTGGTTTATGCTTATTCTGCTAGTCTCATAATTGGCCAGTTGATTTTTATCAGTTGTTTGGGGTAGTCCCGCACCCCTGCATATCGTTATCCATGCTGTATGTAGTACTACAATTATGACAGGTTTCGTATGGCATTAAATGTTGTACAGACGACAGATGCTATAATGTGTGTTAAGCTGCTATTTATAATCCAGTGGATTTTTGGTAAAATGCCATTGAACTTCATCGGCCGTAGTTACAGCAACAGTTTGAACTGACTTACTAGATATACTTGAAATGCAAACTGTGTTTGTATGTGCTTTTAGCAAATGTTCATTATACTGAAATGACAAGAAATGTGTTGAACATTATGCAGTGGTGAACAGTTAATGAGAGTGAGCATATAACACTGACCTGAAGTTTAATGGGAATTTCAAATTCCTGAGACAAATCCAGAAAACTGACATTTGGATTCTAAGTTTTTAGGAATTTTAGTGGTACCTCAGAAGTTCCAATAAGGCACAGTGCTATAAAATGGAAAGTGTACTTAACCACGTAATTTCATACTTGGCTCACATATCCTCGGACCTCCAGTAGATAACATCTGGTCAATTATGACAATATTGTCCGACATGCACAATGACACAAATACACACCACACGACCAGTTTTTACAGTTGACTGTTGCTGAAGGGTGTGGACTGTGGATAAATAGCATCAATTTTTTCAGCAATTTTCAAATCCTTGAGGCTTGAAGCCGGTGTTAACTAACCAACAAATAAATATCCTATTGCCTTCAGTTGACCGACACTGTTGATTGGGAGTCAGGAAGGGCATCGGGTCTGTAGAACTGATTTATAACATGCTCGAGTGGTTATCTGTCTGAAACGAGATGCAAATGATTTGCACATGTCTCGGCCAATGCCACTGCCACTGCGACCCCCATCATCTCTTGCTTCATGAAAATCCAAAATGGTTTCATCTTTCTAGCGACGGCTTACTCAGACTGTCATGGAAAAACAGGCTACTGAATGGGCACTGTTGTTGTTGTTGTTCATACACGACTCATAAAAACATATATGACAATTATAGGTTAGTAATAACAACTTAAGTGCCAATCAGTACTTAAATATAGTTATATTTAAACAGCAGAAAACACAACAGAAGCCAATGGTATTGTCTTTTCGAGTCTCAAGCGACAGATGCAGCAATGTCAATTTCAACCCGTAATAAAGATTCATTGCTATTACCACAGAAATTGAACCACATTCAACCTTGTCATATCATGAACTAACATAAACTTACTTTTGTCACTAATGAAACAATATCCAAAACATAACCATTTAATGATTGACTTTCAGTATCATTGTCATATTCAAGTTACGATTTTAAAAAGCCAGTAAGAAGTGCAATACTACGTTGGTCTATACAATAAAAACACTTCAAACGTGGCAAAGCACAACACTTTCAGTATCAGCCCAGCTTGTAAATAAAACGAATACACCCTGCCCTAGTAACAGGGTGATCACCCTGCCTGCAGTACGAAATTCGTAGTCAGTTACTCAAGCACCAGATGCAAATTGAGTACCAGCTCTAATTGGCTGCGGTGAAGCTGGAAATGCCACCCATAACAGTGTGATCATACGGCATGTGAGTTCCTGTAAGGCTGGCTGCAAACTGCCACACTCTGTTTACTTTACCTTACAATGCATCAACGAATCACAAACCTGAAATGATTTGAGCTTTACTTTATCTGTAACAGCTGAATAGCTGCGCATTGACTGAAAGAAGATACAGCCTTGGTTGCTTTATACTACATCTCCTCATTTATTTTTAATTCCCTAACTGTCTATATAACTACCAACACCACAGAAAGCCAAGTGGAATATTGATCAGAGGCCAATGATTGTTACACTCATGGTTGTAGCGAATCACACCGACTAACTCTGTTCAGACATGAACTGACAAAAAACATTTGCTGGAGCTATAAGACCATATCAATATATCTTTATTATTCAATGACAAAAAAACTTCCAAAATTAATTGCAGGTCATAATTTACAACAGATCTGAGATAATTTTTCTGTCATGAGTTTTTCTGAGTGCTAGGAAGGACTAAGCATTTGAGAGTCAATGTAAGAAAATCATACAACTGACCACACGACTCATATGCTGTCATATTTAGAGAGATATGTAAATGAGGCACCAGGTTAAAAAAACTCTTCTACACATAACAGTGAATGATTGTATGCAATATGTAGTTAATGAAAATATCCTCTTAAGACTTTAGAATTCAAGGACTTTTCAAAGAGCTTTCTCAGGGTGTCTACAAATCCAGTCAAACAAATTTCCAATAGATTTCCAGGACACATTTAACAAATGGAAAATGAAACAAACTACAAGCTGCATTAAACCGTTAAACCTACCTACAACATGGGTATAAACACACGCACATTCAGTTATGTACAACACTACGAATAAAACTGCATAAAACAATCAAGTCACAGTAATTTGGTTTAGATTTGAAGATATAACAGATGTACAAGTGGCTGGCATACTATCATAGTCTTAGCTGACAATTACTGGGCACCTGAGTGTACAAAATTTACACTGCTAGTTATCAATTTTTCCAGGTGTATCAACAAAATTCCAGATTTCCAGTATGCCCAGGAGTTGCAGACACCCTGTTTCTACAACTGAAGGGTTGTGGGAGAGCGTTGTAAGCTTACCCAGAAGGCCAAAATTGAGTTTAGTAAGATCTACATGCCTAACAAGCCAACTGGTGGCACACATTTCACATTACCTAATATAAATTTCCAAACTCATTGAAACATATTCCAGAACTTCTAAAGGACTTTCAAGGACCACCTTCATTTCCAAGTCCTTGAATTTGCAACTTTATAATTCGAGTACCTTCAAGGACCAGTGGGTACCTTGAACAATGGCAAGGATTAATGATATGCAAACACTAAAAATGTGTTCTGTCAAATTTTCAACATTTTCACTTTGGGAGTCTGAAACAGGTTCTGAACAGCTGCTGGTCAAGATCTAATCAACAGTGCTAGTGACGAGTGGTTCAAAAAACCGATGTTGGTCATCTGATCTGATCATGGCAACGTTGAGCACTACTTCTCTTAACTCTGTGGTGGCGTGCTTGTTGCAAACCATACTCCTGCTGTGAAACTATCACTGGTTTTTTTATATATATGTTAGTTACCAACAAAGAATATTTACATGCAATATTAAAATTTTCTCCGTTTTTGCGTTATTAATTTCTTAACATTTTGGTGAAACCGTGTAATGCTATGATTCACAGTTGCAAAGTTCTGATGCAACAATCTTTTTCTGGACCACCGTGTACCATGACATCAGAGGTTTAAGCTATCATACAAATCTGCAATTCTCTGCAAGATGAGTGTTCATCAGCGTTAGCGGGTGTGTTAGTAAAAATTCAACTTGCAGTAGCATCACTGTCCTAAACACACAGACATAGCTGACTGGATACACAGAACACACGTGGTGCTGTGCAAACTGCTGAAATGTGACACCACAGCAATGTCATAAGAACAGCATCGATCTGCTGCTGCTCAGATCAAGCTTAAAACAACATTCAGTGCACCTCGTCATAACACCAACACCTGCAAACATTCCATATAAAAAAATAAGTAAGCAAATAGTACCTAAGACTGACAAGATTCTGGGTCAGTCCTTCCAACAACGGTTCTCAGATCATATCATACCACACTATTTCGACTAAGATGCCTAAATTCTGAGTACAGTATTTTCATACAGTGTCTAAGATTATCTAAGCTGACAAAGTTTTTAGAATTTCAGTTTATTCATATGGAATGACCTAGCTATCAAACAAACTCCTGCCTCACTGTTTAACAGCAGTTTTTTTTCAGTCAAATGCCCCCTCTCCCCTCCCCGTATTTCTTTGTGTGGAACAGAACTGGACATAAGCAGCACAGGTCATATGTTGTCATGACCCTCAAGCAACAGTGTCTGAGCACTGCAGAAAACTACAAAACAAACTATCGGTATAAATTACACAATCACACGACCAGCGTCTACTGCAAATCCGATCAGTTTTGTGACACAACGCTGACCGATTATTGAGTGATTACACAGCAATATGACGACAGGACACCGGCCCTGTGTGCCATTACATCTGATATGGTACAGTCACAGTTGAGTCTTGCATAATTATCTATGAACTGTAGCAACCCGTAGCATCAAGGGCTTTACAGTGTTCCAACTTCATAGTATCAACTACATGGCAAATGAGAAAGGCAGTTAAAACATATTTGTAAGTATGAAATCCCGACAAAGTACCGTCATTATTCGTCACACCAATAGGTTATGTTATGATTCCCTCCCAATACGTGACTATATATGTGTGCGTATAATAAACGTAATTCTGTTTTACGAAACATTCGCTTTGTACATATATTATTCTAACAGCTGGATATGCAAAGTACAGTACTCAGAGAACACACAAAACTGGTTTGATTTTCAGTTCTAAAAGATCAGCGAGAAAAAACACGTGAGGGTTATAGGTCAGTTAGAGTCAGTGTTCAGTGCAGAACAACACGGCGTCATTGGAGACACAGTGCAGTGGCAATGTCACAATTAGTACACTGGTCCTTGACGGATGGTCTATTACGTTAGGTACACTCAGACAGGCCTGTGTATTGATGCTGATTGTTGACTAACACATCCCCAAAAAACATACAAAAATACCCACTCTACACATTGCGAAGGTTCACCTTTGGGATACTTATCAAACACAGGAATAACTCGACAAAACAGCAGAAGAGACGTCTGGGCAGATGGCACCCTGTGCCATATTTCAAAAGAACCTACCCATCAAGGACCAGAGTACCAACTTCATCTATCATCCAATATATGGCACAGTATTATCTAGGCTACGGAGACGAGCAGAAGAAGACGGATCTGTCCCAGACTGCGGAGCTCGTTCGCTTGTAGAACCGCGGCCGTTTCTTGTGGAACATCTCATCGAGGTCGGGAGCGTTGACGACCGTGCCAAACAGCTGGACGAGGTTCGGAGGATGATATCCCTGTGAGATGAGGGCCGCCTTCAGTGGCTGACCTGCACACAACACCGCAGCATTGCAACAATCAACAATTCGGTTACTAATCGACTGGTTGCCATGGTTACCGCCGGTCGTTTGAGTGATCAGGATTTAACGGCACTTTCAACAACTTTGTTACATCACACCTTTAGGGATAAAATTTATCACACTTAATTTATTATCTTGATGAAGTCTATATCATTTTGTGAATTGTGATAACAGTATTCATGCCGAGATGAAGTTGCTCATTCTGTTGGTATGTTTTTCAACAGTAAAAAGGTAAAGTTCTCCCATACTCGTTACCAAGCGTTGGGCACGGAGCGGATCCCGGTGTACAGGCAGTCAGCCTGCAGGTGACTTTAAGCCATCCACCCGGCAGTAGGCTGCCATTACTTTCCACCAGGCAAGCAGTTACCTTCCCAACCAAAGAGCATAGCTGCCCATTGGCCGGTACCAAATTATACTACTTACTAAATTATACAGTACTGTCATACAAATCTCACTGGCAGGCATCACTGAAGCATTCAAGCAATGACTGGAGACAAAAGCCTCACTCAAAACGAGCATTTTTCTCCATCATATATTGCCTAAACCCCACATTATTTGTTGACAATAAACAGGAATACTCAGTGACCGAGATTATTATTTTTGCTTCATTATATCCCTGCACACTGCAGAACAAGAGTGCTAAGTGAGCCACTAAAGTGGTGTGTATGTAAGCCGACCTAAGGCCCAGGCAGGTATTTTCTTGCGTGGCCTGTCCTCATCATCGGTATCATCATCCGAGTGTAGATCAGTGATGTCATAGTTGTCCTCCGTAGCCGGCTTGTAGACCTTCACTCGTGTTGGAGTTATCTCGTACCTACCAACATCACAAAATCACCTAAAAGATTAATAGTTTGGCGTAGCGGTAGCACTGTTTGTCGCATGAAAGAAGTTACTCTCCACTGAGACTGGTTAGTACTGGGATGGGTGACCTTCGGCCGGGTACATCTATACGGCGCTTTCATCAGTCAACAAAGTTTGAAACTCAGCCACTGCCGATGGCTCTGATTCTATTGACCAGCAGAGTCCATGCCTGTCAGTTATAAGCCATCATTACAGTAAATACCCTACAGTTGTATACTTAGTGTTAAGTCTGTCACTACAAATCTCAGCTGCTGAATCAGAAGCGATTATTAACAAAATAAAACTGTAAAATATGTCCTACTAAACAAATCATACATACGTGAAACATTTATGGTAACAAAAAATACACGTGTTGGATCCGAAGACACGGAGATGCTGGTGGAATTGCAGATGAACGAATTAAAATTTTCAAAAATTCAAACAGTACTCACGAATCAGACGAGTGTTCTTTCTCGAAGGTTTTATTAAGCGCGGAGCTGGGAGGCTCGGCCGGCTTCGGCTTTGTCACAGTGGACGACTGTGACGGCAGCGTAGACTGGATGGACGGGACCATGAACTGGGCCGCGGAGCTGGAGCCCGAGACCAGAGTGGACTGAGTCGGCATAATGGCGGCAGTGGCGGTGGCTGATGGTTTAACTGACGTAGTGGCAGCAGTGGTCGGCACGTACGTCAGCGAGACGGTCGCAGTCTTCATCAGCTGAGTCGACATCTGGGTAACACACGCATACACAACACTCACTGGAGGCGTTACATCGAAACAATACCGAGTCATTTCACAGATGATCTTCCCATCTGATCACTTCACACAGTACTGAAAGAACTAACAACTAGAATCAGCTCAAGGCTGGATTGCACAGCCCGCTGCCAGGGGGAGGGGTATAAGT
>Ga0209782_1002628_pt1 | contig 10079 bp, 6 predicted proteins | sample WorMetmaBAHAMAS1_FD_187390 | JGI IMG/M metagenome (GOLD analysis project Ga0209782, IMG submission 187390) | Marine gutless worms symbiont microbial communities from Max Planck institute for Marine Microbiology, Germany - Inanidrilus... | ecosystem: Host-associated > Annelida > Digestive system >...
GCTAGTTATCTGTACACATTATACACTAAAATAATTAAAATACTGTATAGAAACTAAACTGAAATAATACATAAAAAAAATTTATAGAAACCATAACTGAGAAGATTATAAATACTATATAGAAACTAAAACTTGTATAGCTGAAGCCAAACTTTATAACACAAAAAACCTAAACTAAAATGTTTAGAAGTACTGAAATATCACTGCTGTGGACCCTGGCCTGTCCAGTTCAGTTTCGTTGGTGCGATGTGAACGTTCCTCTAGAAAGTCCGCAGTGTATACGGTCCGTGTCAGTAAAGTATCGATCTGGCACTGTGTCACAGTCACACGCTGTGTGTGTGTGTGTGTGTGATAGAGAGGGAGGTGTGTGTATAGAGTACAGGAGTCAGTGAGGTGTACATACGGCGGTGTGACCGGTGACGACAGACAGCAGCTGATTGTTGATGACACTCCAGACCCTCAGACTGGCATCACGGCCACCGCTAACGAGCACCTGCTGCGAGCTGGCGAGTTCCAGCGCGAGGCAAGTCACCGCTCCGCCAGCGTGAGCCGGTGACAACCACTGGCTGCTGCTGCTGCCCTTCTTCTTCTTCTTGTCACCACGACTCAACGACGGGTCCATCAGCTCCGCATCCACCTTCTGACATCTTCACATGCAACACTCTATATCTGATATAAATACCTGCACGTCAACTTCTGAGCAAACTGTAAACACCAAAACAAGACTGCCAATGGTAATTCGAAAACAGGCTGCGTCGTCGACCCTGGTTGCCCGCACGCACCACCTCAAACTGCAGCTCGACGTTTCACGGACTTTTGCACAGCTACACTGCAAACTCCCCACTGGTTACAATGGGGCACTCCACATTCACCCCTAAATTACCCCCTCCTGTTAATCAATCCCAAACCCAACTACTTGTCTAATCCCTGGACCCATCCAACCTACCAAATCACATCTATATCCGATCAGCCATTTTGCCACAATGCACTGGACAGACAGACAGACAGACAGACACACACACACACACACACACAGACCAACAGATGGTTGGAGGTATGTTCAATGGCTGCTTTCGCCCTATAGAGAGTTCGACGGCCTAATAATATCACATCACATAGTACTGTATTCACACAAAATAACTGCAGCACTCGGGAATCACATACGTCAATCATTTTATAGGCTGTGACTATGTTCAGTGCAAATTACGTTATACGCTTCAATATATTCAAAAACAGCCAGGCTGAGTGAAGACTAGCCACCAACTGCATTTTAGTATAAAAGGAGTTTTGACAAGATGCAGGCTAACAACTAAAAACAGAAATACAGTTAATAATGTGTCGAAGACCAGCGGACTCCTATAACTAGCATGTGGTAGATACGCACCACAGCACACTCGAACACTCAGCGTGATCGGAGTCACAATGCACAAACACCTGAGCACTTGAGTACAGCAGCATGAAAACGTCACTCGTACTCCGTACCTGAAGTTCCAGCAAATCAGCGCTCCGGCTGTAGTTCCGCTGTAGGCCACGGCACCTTGTGGAAGTACAACAGTGCAGTTCGGATGCTCTGTATCAATGTGCATCGGCTCACTGCATTCCATCAACAGCGAATCAGATGCGTCCACCGAGAACGTGAAGAAATACGACGTCCCGGGCGCCGGGAAAAACCCAAGCAGAAAATACCAACGACTGCCGGAAACACCGACATCGGTCGTCTGTCGGCTCGGAAGTGACACGCGGCCCCCGGGATGTTTCCGCGCCACAGTCCGCAGTACCGGTGGGTTTTTGCCACTAGTACTGATCGAGCGCTTGGAACGGCTGCTGGAAAACCCGACGACGTGGAGGTTGTTAGCGTCAACATCAGTGGAGATGTTGCAATGGAGCGATGTCAGTGTACGCAGCTGTGTCAAGTGATGAATGGCAAGCATCACGCCTATACACACATAGATACACGACAGTGTACAGTACACACACACGCGTGGTCAGGCATGACACACTAAACTGAAGGTGCAGAAACATTCCAATATGCTCACACAACTTTACAGCGATAAGATTTAGAAGAAAGTCTGCTATTGCAGAATGGATCGTGCAACGCACTTGTCAGCAAAAATCTTCCAACTATGAAACGTCCACATTGATAAAGCTTGCAATCAATTCAAGTACACCAAAATTGCAGCCATATGTTTCCTGTTAGTGGCCTGTTGTTACAACATCTCTATCTAGCAGGAATTCTGAGATAATACCACCTCTGAAGTGTACATGACTGCCTGTGACTTTGAGAATTCCTTCAGTTTTGACAATAAAGCTTAAATTCCAAGCCATGTGCATTTTCTGATTTACGTGTAAACAAAATAATACACTGTAGTTGAAATTCACTATATTTAAGAGTTACAGCTATTACAAAGGTTTAAACAGCAAAATTGACCTTCAAACTCACTTAAGGTCACTGACAATCACACTATTCGATAGGCCATATATGATTTCCTATTAGTCTTCCATAGTAACGCCAACTTAAGGGGCAATTTGTCATTACAATGCTAATATATCACATGGCAAACCATCGTACAAAATTTAAATTCTCTAGCTTTAACTGTTCCAGAGATATTTTAGGGGGACTAAAACACTACATAGGCCATGTTACCACGCCCTTTTGGGGATAATGTGTCATCCATTTGGTAAGACTTGATAATAACCTACCTGTGTACAAAATTTCACAATACTAGCTTCAGCCACAACTGAGACATAAATGGGGGACCCAAAAATTTCAAATAAGTCATGTGACATAACCATGCCCCTTTCATGGACAGTTTGTTGTCATCCATAGGCTGGGAATTGCTATGATCAATCTGGTGACCAAATTTGAAGTCTCTATGTTTACCGACTATGAAGATATCCAAGGCAATACAAACTGTAGAAACTGGGTTGCTTTGGAGGGTTATGGACCACCATGATCATGGCAACATAACCATTCTATAAAGTACATATGACTTCTATTAAACTTTAACAGAAACTATGCACCTATCTTGTACCGTTCTCGAGTTATAGCAAGGTATTTGTAGAGAGTCGCCTATTTTTACTTGGGTACCTCACCTGCATTTGTCACTCCGGTGGGAGTGACTCCTTCGAATTTCTTTAGCATCAGAAAACAAGATACCTGGGCTATTGTCTGGCGTTTTTTGTGCAATTTTACATTCAGCCATTTTGAGAAAATACCGACTTGACAGACAGATGGACAGACACAGAGAGACAGACGCATGACGACAACATAAACACGTTAGCAAAGCGTCACACAGTAAAAAATGAAAATAACATCTTAAACACAAAATCACTAACCAAAAATACTCAAACTATGACTTGACAATTTTATCATGCCAACGATGCCAACGTCAACTCTTATCAAATGATGGGATTCCTCATAGTGGTTTTCTTTATTTGTCATTATGTATAAATTTAATGCCACGCCTAACAGAGGCTTCAAGTTCAGACTCACTTCAAAAACCCTTCTGATGTATTCCAATCTAATAATAAGTCATAACGTCTTGCGGACCGCGGTGCAGCATGCAATGTCACATGTGATAAAAACAACTGACATAAAACCAGCTGATCCAGCATCAGCTGAAAACGGCCGTGTTTAAACAGAGGTGAAGATGAACTGACCAGGCCGACTGTGGTCAGTGCTCGGTGCCACGGTCAACAGACGGTCATCTGACGGCAGCATGTGACAACAGTAGATGACGAGGCCGCCAACATCACTGTCATCATTGAAACTGAGATGTTGGCACAACTCTACGCTCCACAACTGAACATACAGACATTCCACAGATCTATAATAACGTTTACTAAAATATAGTGCCTAAAACATAAATATATTATGGCGATTGGTACTGTTTATAAAATAAGATAATTTTTTACAATTAATTAACCGATTAATGTTTAAAAACTATGGCTAATAGTTTCTGTTTTTAACTGCATATGTGTCAATTACTTGGTTATTTTATTTATATCTGATTACATGTTACTACCCAGTATGTAAGGCACATTCATTAAGCTTTGACTCTGTTGGCTGGCTGACCTTTGACCTTTGGCTCACAAAAACCTGTATCACTTTATATATCGAGTTATCAACTTTATTTCGCTAAAATATAGATAGATAGATAAGTTTATTTATACACTGCCTATAATTCAAAAGAGTTACTAGGCAATTTTGTAAAAAGGCAGTTGTGGACAAACAAAAAGATAGGCACAAAACTAGCAAAAAATCTATATAAAAAACAAAGCAAATCAGCAAGGCTAGGCCTATATAACATTGTACATTGTGAAACACAAACAGGAAGAAACTGAGTTATCAAAGATAGCTTCCAGAAGAGACAGTTCCAGATTACCAGTGCACATATACAACTTATTCTGGAAGTTCAAAGTGAGTCAATTTAACATTATGGCGGTCTTATGTCATCGTGCAGTAGCAACACTTGCCTGTAGTAGCTTAGTACGAGGCAAGTCCGCCAGGTGGCTCTCGATCAACATCCACCGGTCTTTGTGTGCGAGACGAAGGTGACTGATGCTGTGTTCTGGTGAAATTTGCCACTTTCTCACAACTTCACCTGTTTAACACATAGACTCACCACCTGCAATCAACTGCGTCACCTCTCTAAACAGCTGAACATTCAATCATATTAGCCTGGTGGCACCCATGTGCACCTTGAATGAACCTTGGTTCCTCACGAGTCTGCCCCCCTCAACTGGCATCTCAACTGGTTTAGCTGTTTCTGCATGGCTTACACAGCATTCCCCCTATAGGGACATCCCCATATTTCATTTTTCCATAAAGGAGAGCTCCAGCCCAATCTCCAATCTAACAGATCGTTCGTTGGGCCACCTGTCACCTCCCCAAATGGCATCTTCATCAGTACAACCAATCACGTGCATATAGAGACAGACAGACAGACAGACGGACCAACAAACAGACCGACAACCTACATTGTCTGTAACAAAAGGACGCTTTCGTCGCTTTGTGAGCTAATGCTGCAATGTGGCCCAATAATAAAACAGTGGTACAGTCAATGTCAATGTCAATCGCTAATTTATATAGTGCATATCCACAAAGCCTCTAATGTGCCATGTAGAGAAGCAAAGGTGCTGGCATGTGAAAGAGGCTAAAGTGAATCGACAGGTACACATGGGAACGCCATCAAATCAAATTTATTTGCCAGTAAGTAACATGATACAATATACATGACACAGGGCAATTGGAATGAGCCGAAGGATGATGAACTTACATGATCCATAAATGTCGGCAGGTATATTTGTGTAGTAGTAGGGAGTAAGACACAATTCACATAATGATAAGACAAACAAGATAACCTAGCGGTATATGGTCGCACCTCTATGGGCTATGGCAGTTTTCCATCAGATCTCAACACATATCGTGCCTCCTCGTAGCAACGTGCGAGAGGCGCGACTAAATACACATGGTCAAAAGTTTGATCCTGAATCCTTACATGAGCCTAATAAATTTGAAACTTTGCAGCCATATTTGGTCAACAAATATTAATTTTAGACCCCCCTTACATCGGACTTTTTGGTCCGTCTTGGTCTGAACTTTTGAACTTTCACCCTGGGTGATTTGGGGGGGGGGCAATTGGGCTGGCGACAGAAACGTGACTACTGAAGTCGCGCCTCGCAGCATGCGAGAGGTGCGACGAAAAAAGGCACTGACCAGTCTCAACATCCCACACGTGCACGTCTCCGCTGCGGACCCGGCGTAGACGAGACGCTGAGAGCTGTCGACCGTCATACAGCTGACGTCACATGCCGTGACGTCATCTCCACCACGCACCTGCTCCGCCCACGTCACCGTCTCCACGGCAACGTCCCGGCGATTCCAGATGATGGCTCGGTGATCGTCGGCGGCGGAGATGAGTTGACCAGTGGCCAGCAGATGGAGGGTATTGACACGGGCCGAGTGACCAGGCAACGAATGGACAACTGTCTGTGTGACGAGGTCATAGACGAGCACGAGACCGTGTCTGTAGCCGACGATGAGTTGTGTATCATTCACCAGCAGCTTTGTCGGCACTGAAGGACCGTCAGGGTCACACAGGCGACCAGCAGCTTCACTGCAGATGAGGGACAGCATCACAACACCATTGGTCGGGGTTGCCACAAACACACTCTCCTCAGAGACAGCCAGATCAGTCATTCCACGGTAGACGTGCGACTCAGACACGTGGTCTACACTGCCACGGGTCAAACTAACTGTTGTGATGATCCCGGAGTCGGCGCTGCCACAGATGACTGCCTTGTGGACTTTCGATATCGCGGTGAAGTCCTGCGAGTGACCGACGTCAAGGGAGAACTTGAGCCGAGCATTTCTGACATCCCACACAGCGAGGTCACGTGATGTACATGTTCCAACACTGAGCAATGACTGCAGTGCTTTCTCGCTGCCTTTGTTCATGTTATCATCTATCAGCATCAGCAACTCTACACCTTCACAACGCACCGACAAATCTCAATTGTACTAACAGCTTTGTGAACCAAATGTAGTCCTAGTTGTGGTAATCAAAACAGAACAACAGCAAAGTCATTGATAACAATGAAGCAAACAGCGGGTCACAAATCTGTAAAATTCTGCAGTGATAGATGTGACCTAAAGTCCAGTTAAATTGATGCATTGAACACTTTGTGTCATTAACAAGACCTAGGACACTAAGACATAGTCATGGACAGAGCACAGAAACTTCGAAAGCAATCCTCAGTCCATACAGAACAAAATAACCAGTGAAACGAAACACTAACTATCTCGGTAAATTATATGATCCTGTTGGCAGAGGAATTAACAGCAACAACGCACGACATAAAGATAATAAACACAAATAAAACAGTACATGTGATGAATGACAAGAAAGGTATCTGGACTGCAAAACCCGAGCCATTTAATCCTCATAATTCTCTCCTGGAACAAACAGAGAAAGACAACTGAGGAGAAACCAGCTAACTCATATTCAGCTGAAAATGGCCACTTAAACAGAGAAGGAAGACAATAAGGTTGTATGTGTTTGAGTATTTATGTGTGCGTGTAATGATGTCGTTAATACCTTCAGCGTGAACATCGACAACTGGCAGTTGAAAGACGACATCACGGCTGGTGAGGTCAATTCCAGTGATCGTCCTCGTCAGCTCACCACCATCAGCAGCCGTACTGACTGATGACACGACCAACAGCCGGTCATCGTCGCTGAGTGCTAGCGCCTCCAGTCGACGATGTAAGTCGAGTGACAGCAGAGAGAGTCCCAGCTCGGTGCTGAGAACGTTGAGTCGAGTCGTCCTGGCAACGGGCGAGTAACATGATGTGATAATGAATGCACGGTCGTGTGCTGCAATCACTCCGCTGACTGGCAGATCACTCTGATGCTTTCTGTTGAACTCATGTATCATCAATCCAGTATCCACTCGCCACACACCGACGCTGCCAGCTCGGCTGTATCCGACCACAACCCCTCCACCGTCGACCGACCCCACCACGTGGGTCACTCCATCCAGCACGTGATGTTGACTGCCTCCCGGACACTCGTGGACTGACCACAGAGGAACGAGGATGCTGGACTCGGTGTCGGCCAGCCAGCGTCTCGACATGTCCACCAGGTCGGCGAGCGACTGGTACCTGCTGAGCAGAGACGAGTGACCAATTCGGGCCACGACCTCAGCAGCGAGGCTAAGATGATTCACTGATAGCGCCCCAGATGACAAACGCAGCAACTCCGATAGAATGCCGATGTCTTCAAAGCTCGCGATGGTCCGTCGTCGACAGAGACTGTAGACGGACAGCACGTCGGCGATGGTCTGAGACACCGAAGTGGTGGCGAGGCGAGTCAACAGCCAGTCCACATTGAACAGGACACGTGATTTGAGCTCACTGAGCTCTCCACTCACACAGAGTAAGATACGCAGGTGATGAAAGAGACGGCTTGCTTTCACCGGGTTCTGTGGACTGAGGATCTGAAGTGTTGTTCTCACATGACTCTCAATGTCTGCATCATCAATGATGGACGTACTGGCTCCCGGAACTGAACATTTCCGTGTGACGTTCTGGTACAGCTGGACGACATGCTGATGAAGAGTCAGAGTGAAGTCATCACACAGCCGGTCGGCTCCGCCCACAGTCATCTGATAACGCTCTGCTACCACCTGCCGATACTCCGGCCTACTCCAGGAAAACCCAGCACAGCCGCAGACGAGTCGTGGGGCCAGGAAATCGGCCAGACGATGCCTCAGAATGGAAACGATGCCGGGTGTGAATGGAACCCGGCTGCATTCCGCCATCACGTGGTCATTGCTCATCAGAAGGTCGTACAACTCCGAGTCCAGAATTCCGACATCCATTACCAACGTGTACACTGCACAGTACTTCACAATCATTGGCCCAAAGTCCGCCTCCAGTGTGTCCAGTGTGGAACTCAAAACGCTCACTGGATCAGCAGACGAAGGCTGCTCAGAGTCAACGCTGATTTCATACATTAGTTCACGGTCAGTGAGCAGAGCTAGTAATGATTCCACCACAATGTTGGTCGTCTGCTGACGGCCGCTGTTGACCGACATAATGACGTAGACATTTGGCGGAAGATGACGCACGGCCCACACTGCTTCGAGGGCATCGCTATGTGGCTGTAGTGCATCTATTCCATCCAGAAGGATAAAAAGTGGATCCGTGTGGGAACTTGAGACCCACTCCAGCGTGGCACGGAGGGCCGTCAGCTCATGGTAGAGACTGTCGCGGGCCGGTGAAACGTCCAAGCAATACGATGCCTCAATCTGAGCACGAATACTAGCCACACACTTCCGAACATCTATCGAGTCGGTTGTTGTGCCTATAAACCGCAGGACAGTCACTGGTGTGGACGCTGACATCCACTGAGGCAGTGCAGCAGCCACGGCCGACATTGCCGCCGACACGTCGCTGCGTCGAGGTCCGTGAATCACAAATGGACGACTACTTTGCCTCACGTCCTCGACATATGACTGCAGTCGGTGCAGCAGCTCAGAGTATGTCCCATAGTTCTGTGCATCACCATCTGTCTCTAGCATCTCCCTTGCCAGTGCTGCATGATGTAGCACCTCATTAATCAGTCGGTTTGAGGAGGCAGCAGCATACGGCATCTTTTCCAGACGCCGGCTGATCACAGCCTTCATATCTGTGACAAAGTCATCACAGAGTCTCTGAAGGTAAGTCTCATGGTCTGTGGTCAACTCTCCATAGCTCGGAATACCACTGACAACATACTCTCTGGCCTGGCTTGAACCAAGATGCTGCTCGACCTTCCTCCACATCTCTTCATGTCTCACACCAGGATGTTGTCCTAGTTTGTCTGTTGAATCATCCTCCGCTCTCACCTTCTTCTTTGGCTGAGCAACGTCACCGGGGTGGAGTTTCCGACAGTAAGCAAGGCAGTGATTACGTGGGTTTTTCCACTGCAGCAGCCCAGCTGTTACGTCATCGTCCACGGCTGACGAGACAACAACAAAAACGTGACAATTACTGCGAGCAATCATAAAAATAAAGATCAATTTGTGTATAGTCTAGCTCTAATTTTAACAAAAAATATAATCAATTTAAACAGAGTTCAGAAACAGAAAAAATCAACACACTCGATTCCATAAAGCAGAAAGTGTATTCTATTATTAAGCCATTTATGTCTACTGCCAGGCAGCAGTTACCTGAAGACAAGCACGCATTATCAATAGCTTTGTGTAGTTCAGCATCAGTGACATGAGATGAAACCTTCACCAGCAAACGACTCAGCTTGCCGCACACATCAACATCAATGTTCTCCTGAAGAAAACGCACAGTGCGGGAATAACTGAACTACACTATCTTTGTAAACAGATCTGCTTAAGGTCCGGTTTTTCCACAGCAAATTAATCTCCCGTTAATTTAATCCGGCATTAAATACGGCAGATAATGATCAATTTACTCAGATGTCGTTTTTCCACCGGCAGTTCGTCAATTAAATCGTCCGTATCTGCCGGATTTAATGCCGGATTAAATTAACGGGAGATTAATTTGCTGTGGAAAAACC
>Ga0209782_1002629_pt1 | contig 10078 bp, 3 predicted proteins | sample WorMetmaBAHAMAS1_FD_187390 | JGI IMG/M metagenome (GOLD analysis project Ga0209782, IMG submission 187390) | Marine gutless worms symbiont microbial communities from Max Planck institute for Marine Microbiology, Germany - Inanidrilus... | ecosystem: Host-associated > Annelida > Digestive system >...
CAGACTTTGATAGCCCTAGTAGTCTTCAGTAGTATCACATTTCAGCATTGGGCTTGGCAACAATTGCTTTACACCTGTGCAGTTATCAGAATTGGATGATTGTTTACTTATTAGTCTAACACTGAGATTTTTCAGCCATTACTCATCGGTGACACATTAACAGCACCTGTCCATTTAAACATAAACAATACTGCATCCGGTGATTTAGTGATGATCCAATCACAACTTTCCAGCATGATGCTTGGATGCCAGCATTTTCGTAATTCGCCTCCTTTAATTTTGCAGATTTCTTTGGCTTGCAAAATAAATGGCTTGCGAATTAGGCTACAGTGTAACTGTTGAGAATTCAACTGGATATGTCTGAATGCTTAAATGAAGCGACTCAGTTACAGACAAATGCTGTTTGTTTGTTTTTATTTTCATCGTAACTGCTACATTATTCTCATCCAGAATGAACAAAGTGATTATTTGCTATTATTGGTGTTAGATATGGAAGTTGTCCCATACAGCACAATACAGTCTTGTTAATGCAGGCTCACATCACAGTAGCAACTAGCTAGTTTCTATTTGTATTCTCTATTATCCTACAAGAATATCTATCCAACGTGAAATTTAACACATCACGTTATAGTGCCACTTAAAACACTGATTTACACATTTCAAGAATACTGTAGCATATTGAATGTTGTGTCCAGTCACTGTAAGGTCTGACACTTAGACTGCATTATAAATAGTGTGTGTGTGTGGGTGCAAAAATATATACACATTATAATACAGACTGAACAGCAATTAACAGAATTAAAACTGTACACATGGCAACAGACAAATCAAATTAGCCACAAGAATTAGTATGTACATACTGTTCAACAGAAACATGCCTGTGCTTAACATTTCTGTTACGTAATAATACGACCAAAATGTTATATACCGGACTTTACACAAAGAACATTTAAGTACATGAAAATATTATTTGCAAATGTGCATAATGGCTGGCCAAAGCCGAATCTGAGGTGCAAGAGCATAATAAGTGGGTTGGAAGGCCGCTCTGAGTTCACCAAACAAAGCAGTGTTTACCGCATTATATTCAAACAGAAGCTAAGCCTCAAAATACAATACAAAATATGTTTTACTACACAAATTACAGGCATAAGCTAACATAAATGTCACTGATTGCAAACTGTGTCCAAAAATCAGTCAAATGCTAGGATGAGCAGCCATATTTCTAAGCCAGAATGCTCCAAATGCATTTCTGACAGGCTTCACACTGCACCCTGTGGGGAGAGGGGTGAGCTTGCAATTTTAAATGTCCAAATATATACTTGAGTGAGAAGGAGCACCTAACAGCAACAGCTGTCCAGTGGCAATGCTCAACAACAGTCCAGTGTGAAAAGCAGTGATTGGCATCGTAAAGAGGACTAGACTAGTGGTACTCGGGACTTTTGATGACTGCTGTAAATACATCTCTGGAAAATAAGGTGATACTATAATGTTGCCCATAATTTTGCTCAGTGTTGACTGATTATAACAATCCTTTCACCTTTAGATATAAATAACATTTCTAGTATGGGATAACTAAACGGCACACGCCTCGTGAAATTATTAATGTCAAAACAAATGACAACTGAAATATAACTGTAAGTAATGTCATCACAAGTTAATGCAGTGCCATGATAAGATGTGGTGGAAGACTTGTTACGAATTTAATGCAGTAATTGATGTACAGTACCATAACAGCATCACACTGATATTTAGGCCTTACTCCAATGTCATACAGCAACCGAAAAGCCTATCTGACCAACAAGAGTGGTTGCATGTTGGCAACGTGAACTGATGGTAGTTATTGCACAGTCTGAGAATGCTGAGTGTATGGAGTGGCAAGATGAAGATGCTCTCGAGCTGACTGTTCCACAAGCTGATGTCACTGGTCTTCCCATTTGTTCAATGACTGACCATGACACGACAGCTAAGAACTGTGTGTACGATTGACAAAACTATACCTGTAGGCCTAGATTTACACAAATGGACTTTGACTTGAGTTGAAAGCTATTTTGTTCAGTAGATTTGTCGCTGTATAAAATTGTACTAATCGTGTCAGTTACATGTATTTTCTCTTCAGTTAGTGACACTGCTCGCATAGTAGGCCTATATGGAGCAGAGTCTGTGACATGATCGCACGTCCGTCTGTCCCATCATGCGAGTGCAGCCCCAACGTGCAGCGGGTTTGCGGCTGTGCATACACCACCAGTGTGCTGCTGCACTGGCCACAGCACGATACTCAGCAGCAAATGCAAGCAGTGTTACTTACATTCACAGCTGACGTAGGAATTAGGAAGGTGAAGTCCAGACATGTTTCTGCAGGCAATAATCACTGCCTTTTTTGTAAGGAGAGATTGTAAGCTTGTGATGTCATTTTGGTAGGGGGGGTCCAAGATTTGTGACAATCAAGCGTGAAAGAGGGGGAGGGGTCAGTTTTACATAAAATTAAGTGACATCATTTATGGACACCCCATACTCAAGATGTCGGCAAAGTCATGTTCCAGCATAATGAAGATGGTGACCAGGTGCACAACAACATGCGTGAGACAATCCACCTAATTGTAATTTTGCCAAATGTTCACCAATTTAACCCAAAATCACCAAGAGTCTCAGCAGTAATTTAGTATATAATTTAGAACTGAACACTGAATATCCCACCATGCCTCAAATATTTAGCTACACTACATGTACTTTCTGATTTATCCTTAATCACAACATTATTTGCTTTTTTGACATTAATGTTTCACAATGTAGCGACATATATGAGGTGCAGTGGGAGCTGCAATTACACTTTACAGCAAATTTACTACAAAGTCTATCAGTGAAAGAATTTTGAAAATCGGTTAAGAATTGCAGGTGTGAGTTTGGTGTCTTCCTTTTTTGAAACAAGTGTATATGTATAATTTATCAGTTAACTATTCAATTAGTCACTGCTAAGTCTGACAGTGAAGAAATTTGGAAGTTTGTTGGCATTTGACATAAATGTTTAGCATGAGTGAGTTGTATACTGTCCAATGAGTGCCTCGCTTCTGTAATGTAGATGTAGCAATACAAGCCAAGCCTCAATGCAAGCTGGGGGTCTGATGCTATTATACTTATAGATGTAGTGAGCATGCATTTGAAGATTTATCGTATTTTCATGTCAGATTACCAGCAACAAGAACCTACGGAAGAACAGTAAATTGTTTACATTCACTTAAGAGTAACTATACCAGTATACACTAGAAAACGTTCACAAAATCGGTATTTTGCCAAAAATTGGCAACGCATTTGCATGCGACTACTGTGTGGATAAGTGACATGCCAGAGTGAGCACGTCCAAAACTAAAATGCTATGCATCTCCCAACACTGAAACACTAAATTAAAATGCAACGGATACAGTCATGAGGCAATACAGCAAACAAAATAAACAAGGTAACAGACTTGAACAAGGTCCGATGCAGTCATGCATCAAAGCTGATGTTACAACAGAACACTGCATTTAAGGCACCGACAATGGTTAGAAATTTAAATAATGACTGCAAAACTTTAGTAAAATGCTTTACAATAATGATATACCACTAATTTTGGTAATTTGCCTCTTATGTATTCAAGTAACATTTGTTAGAAAACTATAAAAGCAAAACATATGCTACAAAGTTAAGAAGCAAGCATTCATCTCACAACTGAAGATACAATGAATAAAGTCCATAACAACAGCACTGTCCTGCTGCGAATTCAGGCACTCTTTTTACCACCCACAAATGCTTGCAGATTTCATTAGTTATGCTGCATCAGTGGTCACTGACAGATGACGACACTTCCGAAGGCTCACACGGCCACACGATGCAGTGGCTTGACCAACTGTAGCAAATGAGGAAGACGGCGGCAGCGAACACCAGACTACAGATAGCACATGGCCGACGCTCCAGCACAAAGCCGAGCAGGTATAAAATGACAAACATGGCATGATTGTACAGAAATGCTGGATTAACAGGCTTTGGCAAGAGTAGCACGGGTATTAACCACTGCAGGCAGTACATTCTCGTGCAGAGCACGAGATCAGTGATTTGCAACTGGCAGTGTCAAGGTACAGGTTCCTGCACACCAGAGACATATTTCTTTTATAAACATTACACAATGATAACTTGTACAAACTGACTGCATAATGCATATAGCAGCAATAATGAGCAATCACCCACAGCTAGTAGTGACAGAAGAACTACGAAAGAAGACAATATGCTTCAGGTTGTAACTGCATATTACAGCATGAAACAGACTCAGAAAGCTAGATTTAAAAGTTAAAACATGTGCAAATCTTTGGGCCATAGGAAGATTAGCATGATATGACAATAATCTCTTTTTTTAAATAAGCACTGTTTACTAGATGTTATCTTCAATGTGGGCCATTATGACATTTGGATACTCACTACGAGCCTATCTTCTGTGTGGCTGCCTTGTTGTTCAAGGCCATGTCACAGGCATTGTGTGATTACCAATTAGCCACAATGGAGATAGCTTTGCAACTGCCCCAGCTGGTGAGATCAACTTTTGCTTAGCCTGAAGGCTAAGCCAACCAACGAATCAACACAATTCGTGTTACATGAGTGATAACCAATGTGACTTAATAAGGTGGTAATAGCATTAGACTGTCCATTTTTTTCCACTCTTGCCTTTTCTACAAACCCTGGTTGAAACATTCAACTGTATCTACTTCTCATACTACACACACTGGTACAACATTATACAAACCCGTTAAGCTGTTGCCAGTGAAAGTTTCACTGACACTACTTACTGTCAGCGAAGCAGTTCACTGACAATAGTTATCAGTGAACCATTCATAGGGTCAGTGTGGTTAGGGTTAGCTTCAGTGTTGATTATTGGCGACTTGACAGCCATCTCCTATGGTGGCGGAGATTTTTTTCTATTTTATATTTTTTTGTCTTTTGCACTAAAATTTGTGCATTATTTCGCAACATTTTCACTTATCCCGAAAAACATCAAGGCGACGTAGCGCTGTAGATCATGCATAAACAACAGTGAATAATCATCGCATGCACAGCCAGCCGTGTGACGACCACTTCGCTTTTGTCTAAACACACGGCTAGCCGTGTATAGCATCAGTCTAAGGGATAATATCGACCGTAGGTCTTGCTTCTCTGTCGGTGAGGTACAAAACAGTATTAAACGTACTTTTACTCCGTGAAGCTAAATTATCCACAACACTACACCACTACAAAGTCAAACATATAATTTAATACAAAAATTATTAGCACTTATTGTTTTATTTACTACAGTTTCTAAAATGATGTCGCTAAAACCCGGAATTTACACAAAATAGTAAATAAGTAAACTCAACATGGACGCAGATGTCAAACACTTCTATGTCCGTATCAGTATTAGCAAAGCAAATTACAACAAGAGGGCCTAGCAGTGGCTAGCATAGCGCGAGATGTTGTTGTTGAGATGACCCCTCACCGCGACGACAATGCGCGGTAAATTTGGATCGGAATTTGAAACCTAAATTAGCTATAATGCGCCAATGCACTTCCGTCACACTTCCAACCCAGTAACCCGTAGCTATTGCAACAACTTGTAGATGCTGTTGACGTTCCAGCCTTTGCTGAGACACTTTCTGACTTGTAGCCTTTCTTCTTTAGTAAACGGCATGTTTACAAACAACCAGTGTCATCAAAATGTGTCATTTCTATCTTTGTAATCTCGCAGCTATTAAGGACGTAATTATAGCAAACTGGCATGACAAATTCAATCGCTATATTTCCTGCTAAAAATACAAAAAAAATTGGTTGATGAATGTTGAAGATATAGCAATCCAAATCAGTGTTATTTTCGGTATACAGCATGACTGAACTGAAGAGACCCAATGTCTGGGGTTCATGTTTCCCCAGGTAGTGCAGAGACACTAGTAAGGAGAAGTGGGATAACAAATCACCATTTAACAGCGTTCTTACTCAGCAATGTCTCTGCCAAAAAATACCAAAATCGGTTGATGTGCATTGAAGTTATCGTATGCTACATCGGTGTCGTTTTTTAGATGCAGTGTACAGGGTGGTCCAGAAAATCAAATATTAACCAATTTTTGAAATTCTTTCACTGTCATAATTAAGAGAAAATTTGCAATAATACCATCACAAAAGATCTCGCCACACCTCAATGTGTTGCTACACTACCATGTGAAATGTTGTTGAGTAGGGCAAACTGTCACAGTTTATCATTAATTACGCAATTAGTCAGTGGCGTTGCCAGCTTGAATGCGTCATCCAGCAGCAGTGTGGACACATTGAACATATGATGAAAAAACTGCATGATGACAGTTACTTTAGACAATAACTGAAACACTAAACACGTTGTTTCCTCTTGTTTATTTCTTAGAATGTGTTGTTACAGAAATCGTCTTGTTTTCAATTTGCTTTTGAGACACTTGATATTTCACAACGTAGTGTGGTGGTAATTTTAGTGACAATATTATTACAAATTTTATTCTAATTTTGACAATAAAAGGCTAATGTCGCAAATCAGTTAATATTTTATAAAGTTTAGGCGTACAAAAATTGTGCCCAATTTTTAGGCCCCTTATATATAGCTATAGTTAGCTACTGTGTGTGACTGTGAACTGAACCAGAGTTGACCGACGTCATAACGACTGCTAAGCCGATAACAGCCGACAGCTAGCTAGTTAGCCACAGTATGACGTCATGTGTTGTGGAGCAAACAATCAGTGCCTGTGCCGTGTATTTCGACAGCAGACACCGTCGAGTACATTAACCCTTCCAGTTGGTACAGCAACGATCACCGCATTTCTGATTAGCTGCGTATGCAAATAAATTACGGCCATCCGCCATCTCGAATCTTTATAACTTAAAATGTTAACATCCGACAGGCTCTAGATAATTAACATATAGGCCTATCATCGTGCAACATTTTATCTTATGTCGGTAAGACGGCAGCGGTCTGCTATCTGAAGTTGTCAAAATTTCGAATTTTTAACAACTGATAGGCTATAGTGCAGACTGCAGAGGGCCATGATGCGTCAATGTGTCAAACTTCATAGAGATCGGTAAAACCACTGCCGAGATATGGTGATTTACCGATTTTTACTTAGGGCAATATGTTTGAAATGTACTTTTTGTCAGTCAGTCAGTCTTGTCAACAGTCAGACAATAACATTCTGAGCTACAGTAAAAACGGCGTATCGTCGCAAAAAGTCAAGACCACTGCAATAAACAGCGAATAGAACGAATAACTATTTCTGTGGTGAAAGGGTTACAGTATTTAGAGACAGGAGGCGCTAATTAAGCGTCAGTATCAGTTTATGTTTGTTAACCTAATTTCATAGCAGCCTCTGCAGTTTGACTTCCGCTATAAGCCAGAATCTTCAGTGTCTTAATTCAGTCGGTTTATCAAACAGGTTTTTCTCGAAAACGTTTTAGATGGAGTTTCGTGAAATTTGTAGAGATGATTTGTCTTGCTGTTGGAAATTGATTTTTCGAGCATGGTCAATGGCGTTTCTAGCACTCAAAAAGTGGACGCATTTTGGGGCCAATGTAAATAGGGGTCAAAGACCTTACGGCTATGTAACAGTTTTTAGCGCGAGATGTAATATATAGGCCTACATCTCGCGCTTATGCTACGATGTCAGTGTCCGTCTGTCTGTCCGTCTGTCTGTGATGGAAGTGCATTGGCGCATTATAGCTAATTTAGGTTTCAAATTCCGATCCAAATTTACCGCGCATTGTGGTCGCGGGGAGGGGTAATCTAAACAACAACATCTCGCGCTATGCTAGCCACTGCTATAGCCCTCTTGTTGATATACTAACATTAATTACTAAAGTAATTCACACGACTTTCATAAAACAAAGCAATCGTACTTGTACATGTAGATAGCACTAGCAGACTTCGCTCCTGGTGCGCAACCCATGATAGGTAGGCCTACTTGGTCTTTATCACTGAGCAAAATTTAGTTGGAACTTGAAATTGATTGGTGCATTGATGCTGTTAGAACAGCTAACTGTTCGGTCGTACCGTGCAACTATGGCAGGGAAAGAGCCACCTTGTCTGGACCTGGGGCCAACCTGGGGCATGGGGTACCTCAAATTCTGGAGGCCTGGCCCCCATCCCCTTGTAGAAGCACCACTGAGCATGGTCCCTTCAAAACTTGTAGTTTTTGCAGTATCTTTTATATTTTTACCCTCGCGACGCTATAGATATTAGCTGTTATCATGTGTCTCTCTGTATTTCTTTCTGTCTGTCTGTCTGTCACACGCCGGTAGGCGGCAGCACACGGATCGAGCTGATTCTTTATGCGTACAGATTTCCATCGACCCATGTGTTTTAAGAAAATTAGGATAAGTACTTATCTCGAAAAATAAGGGTACTTCCCCTGGAACTTTGTTCCTAACTCTGTACTTACAAAATTTGGACACGACTCGCAGACAGTCGGGCGAAAGCGCTATAAATAGTGACAGCGGTCGGTATGATGTTTAGGCCTACAGCGCCACCTGGCGGCGACGGCGACTGCCGAGGTAGCAAGTGCGATCTACAGTCGACGAGATCGCCGGCTGTTGATCGCACTTGACGTCCAGCTCTGTATATATTGCGCGACGGTCGAATGGGCGTTAGGCCTAAGCGCCGTCGCGCTGATGTCATCGGCGTTAGATGATCCAGGCAACTTGTTGCTGCCGTGAGGCTAATATGACGAAAATCTTTTACGTCACAATAGTAAACCTCATGTTGAAGTCGAACCCAGTGGTCGTACGGCCATAGCGGAAGTGGTCCAGACGGCAGCGAGCTGTCACCGTCGCTGCTTTATAGAAGCATACACTGTAAAAGTATCCGTATGTCCACGGATATTTTGTGGTGAGTGCCCGGGCTTCATTATTCCGTCGATTTACGGACACAAACTTATACGTATCCGGTCCCATTAATATGGTCGAAAACTTGCCACAGAATAGGCCTATCCGTAGATATATGGATATATCTGTATGTTGTCCCCCGTCGAAATGCCGTCGGCGCTGGCGTTTCACCGCACGATATCTTATCCTCTGCCAGAAAAAAAATTGCAATCGATTTTAACACGTCAGCACAAAAAGAATCCTAAAAGCCTCCGAAACGTTGTTTGTCTAAGTCTTTTTTTAAATCGACGTACGGTATTAGCCTGCCTAACATTCCACCACATCCGCTGGTGAAATTCGACCGTTCTTTTAAAAAGAAAGTAGGCTATAGCTTCGCAAATTGGCGGCAGAGCACAGCATTAACATCGGTTAGCCGTTCAGGTGGTAACCATACACGACGCGGCACCTCCACCATCTGCATTCTTCAGCTGTCTTCGTACATCCAGTCGATCATCTCTCCGGTCGCCGGAGGAACGTGCGTATACCCCAACAGCAGGTGTCGCCAAAATCGCCGGCGTTTCCTCGCGGTGGTTACAGCAGCAGGCGAGCACTGAGCATCAGCAGCAGCAGCAGCAGCAGCAGCAGCGGCGGCGGCGGCGGCAGCGTGGCCGACCGACAGCGGCCATCTGCAGCGAGCAGCCGCCGCCGCCGCCGGCGCCGCCACAGCAGCTGATTATAATGCAGTCGAATGGTCGGCAACTTGTGTATATACTGTCGAAGCCCTGCCGAGACGACAAGATCCGCCGCTTTGCCGAGCGTTCGATACGCGCTGTCTGCCGGCATAAAACGCCAGCGGAGGCCGGCGAAATTCGCGGCGAATGCTGCCGGGTACGTATGATGTAGGTGCGCGGGGGAGACTCGTCCGTCGGTCGCTGTTGACGCTAGTTGGAGCGCGAAACGCGTGCACTGACTGACTGACTGACGCTGTAGCCGGCGTGTTCGCGTTGGCGCGTTCACGCTCTCCGCCTCTCGCTCGCCGTATATACACGGTCTGTTCAAATCACGACAGGCGTATACGCTTATTTCAGTCGGTCGCGGTAATTCGTCGTGTGCAACGTTGATAACCGCTGCCGACGATTTTCGAGCTGCGGCGGCGCCGGCAGCAGAACTGCCGCGCGTTTTGGACAAGTAGATATCGATGCCGTACGTC
>Ga0209782_1002630_pt1 | contig 10078 bp, 5 predicted proteins | sample WorMetmaBAHAMAS1_FD_187390 | JGI IMG/M metagenome (GOLD analysis project Ga0209782, IMG submission 187390) | Marine gutless worms symbiont microbial communities from Max Planck institute for Marine Microbiology, Germany - Inanidrilus... | ecosystem: Host-associated > Annelida > Digestive system >...
GTGTCTATTAATCCCACAATGCAGCCATTTTTGTTGGAGAAGCCAGTCGCCCATTCGACGGCCTCAAAATTTTCTGCTGTTCTAATTGGACGTATTGACTCTAGATAGAATATGTATTTAACTCTGTGGTTTTGAGATACAAATTCTCATGATGCAGAAACCAACAATGAACTGCTCTTCATTGTCAAAAGAAAAGTACATCACTCATACAAGCACTTATCTTCAAATTTACTTCAAATGATGAAAGTAGTCGGTGGCAGTCACCTCGGGCAGCAGCTCGGTGTTGCCTTGCTGTATCTCATAGATGAGCAAGAAATACGTGTCCCTCATCTTTAGCCCACTCAGCCAGTAAGCATACGCCGATGCCAGCAGAGGAAACAACTTGTACTGTTGTGTCTGATAATCCAACACTTGTGGCTCACCTTCACTGCAATACACATATATGCTTAGTTTTTCCTCATTCAGGTGGCAACATTATTTGCAGCTGATACCCTAATGGTCACTGAACAAAGCGACCAAATGACACAAATTCAAAGACGTTAGTCTAGTTCGTTCGTTCTATTAGGGGTGGCAGTAGACTGTTGGCAGTCTTTCAACGTGCAGAGGTCTAGGCCTGGCTCAGTGTGCTATTCCCCTCTAATCCTGGGGCTTGTACTGTATATATATACAGCCCAGCTTAGCCGGCTGGTTTCTCTGGCATGGTGCCAACATGCGGTCTTCCTATAAGACCGCTGGCCCTTGCCATCTGTTATCCACACCGGCGGCTCTCACCACATCCAGATGTCCCCAATCCGGGTGTGATGGCCTGTCACATTTGAGAGAGGACACAGGCAAACCCTCTGTACTTGCCCGAGAATTTAATCTCATAGCATGCAGAAACCTGACTCGACATGCCGGCAGCAGCGGGAGGCAAACCCACGCCTTGCCGAACTAGCCAGCCAGGCTCACTGCAATGCAGCTCCGAGAGCGTTAGCCACTGAGCCACGGAGGCAGGTCAAGACCTTAGTCTAATGAAAGTTGAGCCTATTTTAGTCATTACTATCAACAGGTCTGTTCAACATAGCTCTTAAATGGCACGAGTTATACAAAGATAATTAAAATACATAGAGGCAGTGGGTAAAGTTAGATACATACATATTCAGTGATTACATAGATCAATCGGTGTTAGTTAAGACCTCTGGTTGAGAACTCAATGATTTTGTGAATCCCTGCACGTCCTTGCTGATGGCAACTAGTGCCAATATAGAATCCAGATTATCTCAGTTATTCTGGAGTGAAGACTACAAAAGTTTTGCTAACTGTTATAGTAGAAGACTTTGTTGTTGACGGTTGACTTAGAAGGCTTGCAGACTACTGGCAAAACAAAAATCCGAACATTGCGTGTCTTATTATGCTTGAAACCAAACAACAGTAAACTTGGTAAAATCTGCTAAGGTATGAATTAGGGAGAAGATGCTAGTGTGTTCAACAGCATTATCAACAACATATGACAACATTAAAAATTAGATAATAATTTAATATTAGGATAGAATTCTGCAGACATGAGAGTAACTTGCACACCCAGGTTTGAGCTCGGACTGTCTTCGAACACAGCTATATCGGACTGCGATGGTAACAGCCTGAGCAAGTCCTCGTGCTGCCTGGTCCCATACAATCATGGTACGAACGAAAACCATCGTACCATAGCTTAACTTCGCCACAGTTGTATTTTTCAAGTAAGTACCATCACGAAGCACCTGTTAACCAACAATCAGAAGACACCAACAATATCTGGACCGATATCTGTGCACCAGAAAGCACCCTAAAGTGCTGGAAGTGATAACTCAATTGGACAAAGCTTGGAAAAGTGCTCGTGGAACAGAGTATAGCAAGTTGACAAGTCAGGATATAGAAACAAATGAAATGTCTTTAAATTTCTGACAAGCAATACTAAAGCAATGTTTTTCTGAACTTACATGTATGCCTTCACTAATATAAGCATACTTACTTCTCAGCGCTGACCATTTTTGCATATGAATAATACATTTTAACAATTTCTGCATACTGTTTCTTAGCAAAGTCACACAAAACCAGTTATCAAATACAGTACAAAAATAACTACAAAAATTCAATACCTACTCATCATTCATTACTAAGACCAGTTTCAGGCTTGCATGAACACAATACCACTCAAGCAACTAAAAAACTAAATCTACAGACAAATTAACATAAATATTGACTACTGTCATAACAGTATCAGACCTGAGCATATTTCATCAACATATTTTCTCGTGGAATTCTGACATGACTCAAACACAGAAAGCCATTGTCAATTGTATCAAAACCAAATTTGGGTCCAATATCGCCCACTGTAATGCCTAAAAAAACAAACAATGATAAAGTTTTACCTTAATTTTGTATAATACGAGCGAGGCTCGTGACACAGAATTGTGCTTTGCATGATTGTGTATGTGTATCGCACTTTGCGTGAGGTTAACAGCATCGCAATGCAGCCAGATAGCCCTGTCTTGCCGCAATGCAGATGCCGCGGCCAGCCCGGCCTACGTGGCCCGCAAGGCGCTAGGCCCCGGGCCGTTAGCCCGCCAGCCCAGGCCGGCCATCTGTGTACATGACGCAGACAGACAATAACACCGTCCGATTATTATAATATAGATTACAAACCACTTTACCGCTGACAGACTGATTCTGGTTTAACATCCTACTCAACACAAAATAGGTCATTTCAGAGATGTTCTTCCTAGACAATCCTTTGGCAAGGATAGATTCACTTCAGATTTATTGAACGATTTCAGCGCTATATAAATTTGTATTTGTCGAACGCGGCCAATTTTAACCCACCCCACCTCCATTTGTTGCCCCATAGGGGGTGACCCCGTTGGAATTTCACCATGATTTTTGGCGTCATAAAACTAGAGTCCCTGGGCTGTCATGTGGCATTATTTGCATGATCCTTCGTTTAGCCATTTTGACACAATACCGGAGTGTGACAGACACACACATACACACATGACGACAACTGCACATCTGAATAACCATCACCATGCTAAATATCTAGGTAAAAGGTCATTTTGTGTGACAGTTATCAGTATCATGCAAAATACCTAAACCACAACTTGGTCAGTAATTTTTAACTGTACTGCTTGCAAATTTCAAATGCTGGCTTTTATACTGGCAAATATAACTATATTAATAACTCTATGCATAAAACAAATGTTCAGAATAAACAGATCCACCAGGTAAAGGTTCGTGCGTTTTCAAGTCTCGAAGCTGTACGAGGAATAAATGTGTGCCATGGTTCTGCCCAAGGCTGTAGAGTATTGCTACAACAATGGCGTAGTTCACCGTCTTTCCAACTGAACAAACAACCACGGTAACAAGTTAACAACAGCGACCTGTCACAAAAGCGACTGTTTCAACTGATAACACAGCAGGCAACTTTGGCATATACAGTTTCACCGCCACTTCACCGGCTAATTTCTAGATAAACATCACTAAAGCCTAAAGTCCACGGAAACAGTTTCCTCATAGCATAATCGTAGCAAATGTCACGAGGATTTCACTAACATATCACGAGGAAATCGGGCATGTCAGACGAGAAAGCTAGCGACTTTCAGAACATCTCAACATGTCATGATGGTCTGGCGTGTTGCTGACATGTCCACAACAAGTCATGCATGTCAGACTCATGGAAGTGGGAAAATGACATGACAAATGGATAAGTTAAACAGGGAAGTCTCATAGCATCCTCATGGATGCGCCAAACATGCGTAAGTCACGTGTCGGGCATGCCCACGAGGATGTCAAGAGGAAACTGCTCCCATAGAATTTAGGCTTTAGTGAGTTTCCAATCAATTTCTTTCCTCTACTTGTTCCGTAAGAGAACCTTTGGAGATAAGTAGCATATATATTGGACAGATGACCCAACCAACAGTATTAAAGTACTTCCAGTATCGTAAATATTATTTTCCAGTAACAGCAACTATCTGATTTCACGACGATCTGTTGATGCTAGTTTTTAACGTCTGTAGTATTTCTCATCTACACTGTCACCAATCTCTATTGGTTCTTCATACTCTTCATACTAAAACTTCTTTAACAATGCACCTAACTGCTGGCAATAACGGTACAAACATAAATACTTCACCCCAGTAGGGGTGCGGAGTATTGTGATGAGTCTGCAGTGGTGTCGCCATAATATGGTGTGATGGGGGAGGGGAGCACAAAACTTGGCATATATGGCACAAAAATGACATGCAATAAGTTCATCTAGCTAGCTACCACTAAATACAGCAGCTGCTGACACAGGATGTAAAATGTTTGGAGAGATAACGATAAAAAGTTGCTGTCATATTTTGAACTTTACAAAGTGAGCTGAAAAAAATAAATTGTCAAAAACGAGGGGCACGTGCTCCAGTGTCCCATAGCTAGCAACGTCACTGTGTGTCTGTCTATCCGAAAGCATATCCCAGGAACCACACATGTAAACTTCATCAAATTTTCTGTGCAAGTTGTCTGTGGTCCGGTCCTCCTCTGCCTGTTATTTACTTCCGGTTTAGTCGTTGTCATATTTTGCTACTGTGGGCCCTATGGTGGCGTGATGTTACCACAGTAGCCTTGCTGCAATGACATGGTTGTGTCCTGTCCTTGAAGACAGCAGGTGCCAAGACCAGACAAGTCCTTCATCAAAGAGTGCCGGGGTAAAGTATGCGATGCACCACTGCGTTGCTACTACAAGAAAAATCAAGCAGTTTACAGGTAATATATGTCAACTCGAATATCCACTCTACCAACCCGTTCACGAATGTCGTATGCTAAGAAGGCACCATACTAGTACTTACGTCCACCAGGCCACCATTTGCACGCTGTCGTAGTTGGAGTATGAAGAACAAATTCCTCCGCTGCTGGATCATAAATAGCTGTAGTTTCTAACCGCTTCAGATTTGTGCCTACAGTCAAAAGAACAGTATCGCATAGTATTGTATTATAATTACCCACGCCAGCAGGAGCCGAAGCATGGGTATGGTGTTCAGTGGCATCTGCGACTTTGTGTTGTTCTCTGTGTGTCTGTGCTCTAAAAGGAAAACAACTTAAGCTTTCAACACCAAACTTGGTACACATATACTCTATGGCAGGATCTCAGCATGCACTGACCCTGAGGTAAAGTCAAAGGCCAAGGTCATGTGGTTATCAAATGTGCTGACTGTGTGGGTATGCAGGTCGATATGACTGCTGAAGTTTCTAATTACAGTAGTCAAGAGTGACACGGACTGACAGTGCAGCAAACTGTCAGCTGTTCTTGAATTAACCGGCAGTCACAATTGGCAGAAAACTGCACTAGCAAACTGTCACAGAATAGGACTAGCAACAGTGACAAGGAATTTTCAACTATCTAAAGCTGGCAGCAGCTCCATCTACCAACAATTGCCCAGTGATGACTCAAATAAACAACCAATGTTAAATTACTTAGATCTCATTAATTTCAATTCACTATGTCCACTTAATGCTACTGCACTTTTGTAATACTGACAAAGATATAAATACGACAAACAGTGGGCTCATAACAGGATGGAAAAGTAAGTAAGTTTAATGTTTCAAAAGCAGTCAGAAACCACTTGATTGCAGCTAGGCCTAGACAATCGCAATGCAAACAACAAAATAGAATGTACAAGATCAACAAACAGCACTGCCAGTGGAACTATAAAACTGTGAAAATGTAAAACAAAACACAACTCACACAAGACTATTGGAAATTTAAAAGTCTTGTTGTTACACATTATCAAGAAGTGACTTGCACAAATCAGCAACAATACTTCAGCAAGCATTACAACTTCAAACAAATAAATGACAACAGCAAAAACTATGCCTCAATTACTTATACAAGAGTTTACAGTTTGTATTAAAAAGATCATTAGTACATAAACAAGTACTATAAGTTTTCTCGCTGCATTCATGCCGTTGATGATGAGGTGAAATTTTAGTATTTTGTACAGTATGTTTAAAAGACTGAAAGAGAGGTGCCACCATTCATGCCTGTTAACGTAATATGCCCGCAAGCACTTTTTGACAGTCACTGAACATTGATAATGAATTCATAGTGGTGAATAACAGCTACGACAACATACACAGACAAGAAAGATACATTGCTTCTGGAACACACAACTCACTATACTACCACAGTGATAACTGAAACAAAGCAACATCCTTACGTCATCCAGAAACATCGAACAACTAGGTAGTTACCATGTCCTAACTCGGTTTGTGCAAAAGTTCCAATTATCTCATAACTTGTAGCTTTTGGAAGCCATTTTTCTTTCTGTTCAGGACTAGTCTGGCTCTCCAGTGCAGGAATAAACATGGTAGTCTGTAATCCCACTGGAGAAGTTTCATTTGGGAATGCCAAACTACAAATTAAAACAAAAAAAACAACTTAACCAAAATACCAAACAACTGAAACTGCAGCATCTTATCATATGACCACAATTTTACACATCCTACTACTAAAATGCACAACTGAGGCGTACGTAACGGTGACCCACTGCAGGCTGACAGTATATGTCAAAATCATTCTAACTAGATCTATGATACATTCTGCATCTCATTCAGATGTTTTCAATAAATCTGAAACCCACAAACAATTATATGGATGCCAGCCAGCGTTATAAGGGGAAAGTTAAAGAAGCATATCAGAATGTCAAGAATGAGATGACTTCCCACAGCAGTCGGTGAAACAAGGAAGGATGAGGCACCAGGTGAGTTTTCCGAGAGTTGGATTCAGTCTGGGCAACAGGAAAGGCATTTCTGTTAAAGCCAATTGACCCTAAATTGCATAGCTGTTACACATATTATAAGTAATATATTTCCATGAATGACATGATTTCCATGTGAACTTCATTATATATCAATTAATTACTAATTACTGCATTAAAAAAATCCTAAAAGTACAGTGATAGTGATATGAACCCATAAAATTGTAAGCCAATATCTAGAGCATAAAGACATTCACAGCTCTAATGTTGTTTTATAAATATTACCATACAGATGATTGGATGCCTGAAGCCTCCCAACCTAGGGTTGCCTGTCATATTTAGTTATTTACTTTCACAGGCTATTATACATAGTTATGGTTCATACACCAGAAAGAAATCACCAAGACAAATGGTTACTCCACGGTGAAGTAAAAGGGTGACCTAATTATACTAAATTTTGAGAAATAAACTATACTATCTCGAAACAGTGCAAGATAATAACACAGTTACAATAGAAGACTAATAGGAAATCATATATGGCCTATCAAATGGTATGATTGCCAATAACCTTGAGTGAGTTTGAAGGTCATTTTTGCTGAATGAAACCTCTGTAATACCCATAACTCAGATAAATATAGTGTGTCTCAACTATGATGCATCTACACATTAATTAGAAAGTGCACATGGCTTGTGAATTAATCTTTATTGTCAAAAGTAAAAAAGCTCTCACAGTCACAGGAAATCGCGTACACTTCAAAAGAGGTATTATCTCGGAAACTGTGCTAGAGAGATGCTGTAACACCAGGGCACAAACAGCAAGTGATACGGCATATCAAATAGAATTAATTGAGATGACGTTGGTATACTTCAAGGTCATTCACCAACTGCATGCTTTTTTCACATGGAATGTTTCGTAGCTGCAAGATTTCTACTGACAAGTATGTTGTGCAGTCCCTCTGCAACAGCAGAAAGACGTGGCTATTTTTTTTCAAAATATGCGGACCATAACATCGCGAAATATGCGACAAAAATATCCGGAAATAGGCTGCGATTGCATATTTACATTTTTCTGACATGGTACGTTTTTGGGGGGGATGGGATAGCACAGCCGTTATTCAGTACATTTACAGCAAAGCTGGAAAGTACATGCAAGCCTAATTGGAAGGACTTCTGATTCAAATTCAACAAATTCAGTGCCGTCAGCAACAACTTCTTCAACTTCTTGCAGCAATAAATCGCCTGCATCCGAAAAATTACTACAAAGAATATTTAATGCCACCGAAAATGCCAAAATATGCGGAAAAATATGCAATATGCAGACTTTGCTAAAATATGTTAAAAATTTGGCTAAGTGCCAAATATGCAGCAATCACATATTCGCGTTTTTCTGGCATGCCATTTTTAGTACTAGCCAAGCTGGAAAAAGTGTCCCCAAAATGATTTAGTTTGTGTTGAGTGGGACGTTAAATCTTAACTCAATCAATCAATCAATACTAAATTATGTGATGGGAAAAACAGCAAATAATGAAAAATTAATCTAGATCGGTTGTCCTTGTTTTAGACGAATTTTCCTTTGCCAATAATGCATAATGCTGCGATCAAAAACAGTGCACAACATCAACAACAAAATGAGCTGAAAACAATAAATTGTGACTGACTTTCCAAAGTAGTGTGTATCAATTCTCCCATTCAGTGTTTTGTCTCGAACAAGACTAATAAAACGACTGGCTTTACGCACTCCTTCAGAGTATCTCTGTTCTCTGGATAGATAATGATAATCTGGACTTTTATTAAGTTCTCTGTCTTGTAATGCCTTCAGTTCTAAAAAGACATTTTCATACAAAATAATAATGTCAGGTGGCATCCAGTACCGGTATGATTTAGACAGACAGCTGTGTAAAAGTGATCTTCATATGGGGATATTCGATTAAAGAATCTGGATTGGATACAAAGTGCATCTATATTCGGATTCACGTGACATATACAATACAACAATAACATAATATGACGTCACTGTTGTTCGTTTATGTTGTTTCGGTCCTATTTTGCACATTTTAATTATTCACAATCAAGATTCTGTTTATTTGCAGCAGTTATGTTGCTATGATATCTTTCTTAACTCATTTATAATCGTTAGCACTCATCGCCGATGTCACGTCGCAAGTGAAATAAGATTTAAGCAGGATTCACCGATTCCAGATTCGTTAATAGAATGCACTTTTAACTTAATCTGGATGTGAATTCACTATGTATTCGAATCTGGATTCCTAAATCAAATATCGCCTATGTTCAATCTTTAACAGGAAAAAAATCTTATACTTACCCAGTTCTCGCCGCTTGTTTGTGATCCATTCGCCTCCGTCTAAAATTCTAGTAAGAATTTCTGGATCAAATGTCCGTGTCTCTCTCTCCCTTGCCAAATCAGGATTAACGCTAGTCACAGTGAAGCGTGACATTGCAGTGTTCAGTTTATGCCTACACATCAAACAGGTCAGACTAAAATATGACAATATGATGGCACAGTCTCAGAACACTGGTTTGCGACGGGAGAGTTGACTGGATGCCCGGACAGACAACAGGCAGATGAACACTCTTGAACATTTGGTACCAGGGCTTGTTAAGATTTATCGAGCTGGCATACATATGACTCAAGCGTTAAATTCTTTATGTTACATGTCATATGTTATAGGTCAAATATTGGGTGTACACTGATTTCTTGCCATATCCACCTGATGCACCATATACAAGATGTGTGTGAGAGGCACGACTAAAAATTAAGACTTTAACATCTGACATACTGTGAAATGCCAACCAAATATGGTAGGGATTTTTCAAACAATGCTTATGCCCAGCTTCAAATTTCAGGCGTATCTATAATTGCAGCCATCAATTTTTGGCTGATTGTCATGATTTTTTAAGACATGCTATATGCTGATACATCCACTAACAAGAGCCCTGACTGATTCAGATAGGGATAGGCTTAAACAATGTCAAAGTTTCAAACTTAAAATTTAAACTTAAAATTTAATGTATCTGACATCTGTGCATACAATGCAAATGTGTGAAAATAGTAACAAAAATGGTGTTACTGACAAGGAAAGCAGAGCACGAGCCGATAATGGGAGTCTGGGGGCTGTGCCCCCAGTGGGGCCCAGGGGCAGAGCACCTGCATGGTCAGGGGTTTAGAGGGCGAAGCCCCCTGAAGCTGAACACTTTTTTGCATTGTGATATGCCTGAAATGGCCTGGGACTGTGCCCCACTCCCAGAAAATTTTTGAGATATTTTGTGTGAAATAATGCATTTTCGTGCACTTTCACACAGAAATATAAAAC
>Ga0209782_1002631_pt1 | contig 10076 bp, 9 predicted proteins | sample WorMetmaBAHAMAS1_FD_187390 | JGI IMG/M metagenome (GOLD analysis project Ga0209782, IMG submission 187390) | Marine gutless worms symbiont microbial communities from Max Planck institute for Marine Microbiology, Germany - Inanidrilus... | ecosystem: Host-associated > Annelida > Digestive system >...
CTCGGTGATCACACTCAGCATCCAGCTCTGTGTGCAGTGAGATACTGTTGACTGGGCAGCGTTGTGCAGTCCATCAGCATCAGCAGATAGCTTGTTAAAAAGGCAGTGACAGATGTACACTACTGAGTGAGAGTCAGTATGGACATGGAAATGACCAACTCACTGCTGATAGGGTTACTGGTAACAGAGAGGGAACGTAACATCGGCATGGTGGCACGACGACTCTGAGTTGAACTGCCTTGCTCAGTCACAGCTGCATCAACTTCACCAGACGTCAAACACAGATAGGACGAAGGCATTCCATGGCCACTTATCCATTTTGCTACCAACTCCGGAACTGCACCTAAGACACAAAGTTCCTCTATCATGACACGAGATATTTGTATAAAAAGATAACAAAATTAAATTAGTTGTGGGTCATACAAAAAATACAACACAGCTATGGCATCTCTGTTGAACGCTGTGTCAATGTCAGTGTCAATTGAGAATTTATATAGCGCATAATCACAAATCCTCTAATGCAATGTATATGCTAGTAGATTGAGAAAAGAAGTTTTTAAATCATGCCAAAAACTGCTAAATGAACGAGTCAGATCATGCATTAGGCCAGCCACAGAGAAAGCCCAACAACCAAACATCGAACGAGGATGATGTGGTACAAACAGCTGGTTGAACAGCTGGCAGGAAATGCTGCAAATCAGCGTGCATTACTCCATCAGGTAGACAGGACTGCAGACATCAATGCACACTGATGACAGAGCTTGTAGTGTACTCACTGAGGAATGTCCAGCCAGTGCAGCTCCGCATGCAGCAGATATGACAGACCGTACTTGTGTGTCGCTCACAATGCAAGCAGCAACATTCAGTACTCGTTGAACCTTGTCTGTGATGGACTTAGATGCCCATGTGGATGGGGTTGTAATAGTCCAAAGAAAAAGTTTTTGCCATGAGTGAACTGCTAACCCTGTGCCTGGTGCCTCACTGGCAGTGGCATTGCCTCTCTGCCTCATGGCCACGACATTGGTTCCAATGCTATGTTAAAATGGGTAAGACTGAGTTCATCTTTGGAATGAAAGTATTATCACAATATCTTACACCATCAACAGATGGTGTCAGTGATAAAAATGTTGCAGGTATATGTTTATCTTTCTACAAGACAATGCTCCATCTTACCATGCCGAGAACACCATTACACTGCTACAGCAATAAATTTCCGATTTCATTAGTCCTGATTTCTGGCCACCAAACATCCCAGACCTGAACCCAGTGAATTAAAGCATCTGTGTTGTCATGCAGCTGAGAGTGTATTAATGTTGTATAAACAGCAATGATCAGCTGATGCAGCACCGCGTTGATGTCTGGCACAGTCTGCAGCAGAATGTTATTGACGCACCTATCAATGATGAGTAAAGAAAGCAACTGACAGCATGTGTGCATGCAGACAGACAACATTTTAAATACACATTGTGAGATTGTTGCGAGACTGAAAAATTTATAGACAAAATAAAGTGTAATTTACTTCATTTGTTCTCAAAAAGATATTCCTTTACCATTTAGTTTGTGATTTTCAGGGTCTTAAAATTTCCCAAGGTAAAGTATGTATACTAAACAGGTACGGTGTAAAATTAAACCAACTTTCGTAGCACCTTCACTTAGCAATAATTGTACGAAAAATTATTGGAATAAAAATTACTGAAATAAAAATCATCATTGAAAGTCACGTAGTATACCTTATTGCAACACAGTATAGTAACAACGCAACACACACAGGTTTACTAGTACAATTGCAACAGTAGATCTGAGTATAAATCTACAGAACATGGCACATATAACCCACACAGCTAATTACCTTTTCCACCATCCATAACTGCCTTCAGTGTAATACTAAGTGTTTCAGGTTCCCACGGTGGTTTGCTGAAGACATATGGTGCAGCGGGTTTCATGAGTAACAGCGACTGCACAGCGACCAAGTCCTCCAGCTGTCGGACTAGCATCGTCCAGTGTTCATGCTCCATGACAACCGACTCCCAGTCAGACAGATCATCAGCCACACTTGTCACTGCTGCAGCCGTCGTCTCCTACCACAGCAACAGTCTGTCAGCTGTATTGTCACTGCACAGTCAACTGACACCGCTGCAGTGTTAGTAGAGTGCCGTGTTACAGCTAGCGGTCTGCCATCTGTAACATGGCACACTCAACTGACACGGCAACAGTGTGTCATCGGTAACACGGCACATTCTGTTGACACCGCTATTTGTGACATAAGAGGCTCCGCTGTTGCACTGATGCTCCATGTCAACATGTAATAAATGAAGGCAGACATTCAGATGGTCAAACTATCTATACAAGACATGATGTGATAAATAAAAAAATAGAATAAGATTCCACTTAAGGATGGCAATTATTAAAAAAACTGTAATAGTTACCTTTTCAAAAATTAACAATTACATAATAGTTAATTTCAATTACACAACACAAATCCATTGAAAATGCATAATTTTTTTTCAGTCGTTGACCAAGGTATAAAAGCACTTAATAGCTGTCATTAGCAAGACAACTGTTCAATTGTTTGTCATCCAGTCTCGGACACAAACTAAGATATTCATGTTCTCTGCAGATAGAAATGATTGCGTCTTGCTGACAATAAAATAATATAGCAGCAAACCAAGTGCAAGCAGCACGAAAAACTTTCACCACAATAACAATAAATGGATGCAATTACCGACGTTTCGGAGTTTGACTGAGTGACAATACTGCGTCCGACAAGCGCCATAACGAGTGCTGAGAGAACATGCGACTGACTGCATGCATCTTGATACGACGACCACCAGCTCACGTCCGACTGACTGGCATCTGGCACAGCACATACACACAGTCCACTCTAACCAACTAGAACTGTCTCCTCTATGTAGTACACATGCAGCAGCTAACTGGACAGCAGCAGACTGATATGCAACAGATGTTAGCAGCGCAACTACCTGCTTTGTGACTTTTTGTAAAATAGCGCCGTATACAAATAGTCTTACTTACTTACTTACTCCATTTCACTGACTTTGTGGTTTACAGCATCGCTTTGATGCTGTTGACAGCAACAATATCTGGCCTGTGATAACATAATTATTTACTGACCAGCATGTGGTTTGAGAGGAAAACTGAGGCAACTGGCTAACTTCAGTTCACTGGAAAAACAAACATCCTAACGGAAGTAGTGGTAGACACCAACCAGGAATAAGTTGAACGGAGAAAAAATACATAGGAAGACCCAAAATGTGAAGAGATATGGGGTGGTTAGACAATATCATGGTCTGACACAGGACGCACAACTTCCTATTTCACCACTCACAAAAATGTGTTTATCTTGTACAGTTTGTGAGACATAGGTTGTCATTTGTCAAAATTTATAAATGTTTCCTACTCTGATTTCACCATGATCTTTTGCATCAAGTCCCCAGTCTACCATGCTGTGTTGCTTGCCGATGTTTAGCTGTTTTGACAACACACTGGTTTGACGTGGACACACACAGATGAAAGGATAGACCGATAAATAAATGGATGGACACACAGCCATATTGACAGCCATACTGTGCAGAAAGCATGCACTGGCTTTATCCTTTCACAATCCACCTCCACACTGCTAGTGAAAGGGCCAGTGACTGCTAGCTCTCCAGTGACAGAACCCTTAATTGCTCAACTGCTACATAACATAACTAGAACACATAAAAAGCAAACAACTCACACATCAGTGTTATGGCTTAACGTTTTCTACTTACAGTGATAACACGCACACAGCAGATGCAAAATAGTCGTGATACAGGACAATCAGAGATTACAAAAAGTAGCGAAAGATAGAAGTTCTATAACAACAACAACTGACTGTTAGAAAGTATTAGTTATAATATGTTAACACAGGTATGACTGTAACAAAGAACACACCTCGACTGTTGTAGAGAGAACTGACGAGTGAATGGAGCAGTTCAACGTCCGCCAGTGACAACTTACTGTCAGACAGCGTAAGGCATAGCAATAACTGCTACAACAAATATACACCACACACTGTGTGCTGCAAGCAAATAATACACAACATGATGTGCATAATAAAACTGACATTGGATTTTAAACAGATGAACTTAGTATACATTTAGCATTTATTTCAACCGATGGATGTGTATATTAATAATTAGAATTATGAAATTATGAATTACACATAAAACTTCAAGTACAATATCACAACAATGCTGTTACGATGTAAAGCCAGGTGACTAAAGTCATGTCGGACAAATCTTGATAATAATAGTAAATAAATAACAAATGCCAATGTTTAGCATTCACAAAAAAGATGACAGGAAGCCAGCTCAATCTACTGCACTTCTTGGCTGCCATCTGGTTTTCAGACTTTTCTCTTCCAGAGTATATAACAATAACAGCAAAATAGAGAAAAGCAACTAAAACACAATTAGCACAAAAGATCTTGTTTAAGCGCTAGTGCATGACAGCAACTTCTAAGGCAGGCAAACAGTCTAGAATCTACAGCAATAAGGAGTTGTGATTGGTGACAGAGTTAGGAGTGATCAATTATGGTGAATCAACAGAAAAAATGACACGAGTCAGATACGAGGTAAGTCAGAAGGATGGACAAAACATCAGGAATTGATTCTACAGACAGAGTGAAGGACATCAGAGACAGTAATCTGTTATTTGCAACAAAGATATGTAGATGGACGGACGACGTTGACAAACAACGGATGAACAGTGACTGCTGCAAAGAGGTTAAACACAGATAAGTTTACATGATATGATAATTGACTGAACTTTGCACGGAAGTGACATGGCAAGTATTCAACATGCTCACTAATCGACATCTCACGGTGGTTCACCGAGAATGCTTTAATGCTAAATCCCACAAAGACAGAGGCAGTGATCTTTGGGACAAGTTAGAGGCTAGGACAAGTTTCTAGTTCACAAGGCGTCATGGTTGCAGGAGCTCATGTCAAGTTCTCTGATGCTGTTATAAGCTCCTAGGAGTGACACTCGACTCAGCACTGACGCTCGATAAACACATCACAAATATTACTCGTTGCTGTTATTATCATATACGTGTGCTACGCCATATTTGCCCATCACTAACACTCGATACGGCCAAGACCATAGCGTCCATTGTAGGCAGTAGACTTGATTACTGTAACAGTGTGCTGTACCGCGTGTTGCAAGCGAACATTGATAGGCTACACCGTAACCAGAATGTTCTAGCACGAGTTGTTGCCCAGGCACCATCGACCATTAGCTCCATTCATATTTGGCGTGATTTGCACTGGTTACCAATTAACCATCGTATCAGCTATAAACTTCTTACCTGGAAAGCACTGCACACTGCAGAACCATCCTACCTTTCTGAGTTAATCTCTCCTTATGTTCCTGCTCGAACCCTACGTTCCTCCAATACTGTCTTCTTGCAATACCCACTGGCATCGCAAGTCACTTCTCCTCATGTTCTTTTTCTGCTTCTGCACCGTCAACCTGGAACTCCTTACCTGTACATATTCACTCTCTACAGAATCTCTCTACCTTTAAGCGTCAACTGAAGTCACATTTCTTCCAATCTGCTTTTACTGTCTAGTCACCCTGTGCCAGTGCCTCTGATTTGTTATATGATTTTTGGTGCTATATAAATTTATCTGTATGTATGTATGTATATATGACAGAATTTACAGGCTCATGCAAGAGTTGTCGATGCTGTTCACATTATGTTTCGTGTAGTATACACAATTACATTATCTCAGTTTGCAGCATCATAGCTTACAACCAAATCAAAACAGTTGACTGACAGTTACTAACCATAAGATCATGCGCTGGGATATGTAGCTGATTCAGACTGTGTTCCACTGAGCCACGTTGTAGCAAAGGTTCAAATATAAAACTGGCTGCAGTGAATACATAAAATCAGTTAAGCCAAGGATTACCGATTATGCCAGAAAGACATAGCAGTTTTATCACATCTTTCTGCATTCATTTTTTAAAGTCAAAATCACAATCCACACATCAACCAAACCATGCACTGATTGCAACTATACTTGCTAGAAAATTTCTGAAATCAACTTCCGGTTCAAACAACCATAACATTTTTTCTTGAATACAGACCTGAACATGAAGTTCATAAATATGCTGTCATTGTATTTACAAAAACATTTCAGTACAAGATTCTTGCAGCCTAACACTCAATCATCACTGTATGTATGGTTGTACAGGCTGTTGTATAAGCTATTGGCCACAGTAATGGGATAATGCAAATTTTGACGCATCACACCTTCGTAACCACTCAGCTGAGTTTGGAGAAATTTCAAAATTAAACTATCGCCCGAAGACCACCCACCATGCCAAATAGTGTTTTGATCCAATAACGTGGGTGGTCTGAGAAAACACCCAGTTTGCCACTTTAAAGTTTCTTAGCTTTGCTTTTTCATAGGTCACACCAGTGGATCGATTTTGATGATTTATATGTCACGTGACGTCTTTCCATGCAAGTGTATGCCTTTAAGGGGCTGCATTGATACTGATCCCTATTTGATGGGTAAAATCCCACAAAACCGCAATTTTGGTGGCATGAATAAGTGTTTTCAAGCAAAACACACAAAATATGTCAACTTTCATGTTATCAAAACTACCAATTCCAACCAAATTTTGCACACCAATAAAGACCACCTAGTATGCGCCATGGGTGATACAGAGATGCAGAAAACAAATCCAAAATGGCAAATGGCTGCCATCTTGAAAATTATAAACTCGATATATCTGCCACAGTTTTGTCAAATTTATTTTATGAAATTACACAAAGTGATGCACATTAGGCTCTCCTGACCTCTATCAGTTGTTAAAATTTCTATTGCTCAGTTGTTGAAAGTTAGGTAAGTTCAAAATTCTTTGAATGCTCCTTGAAGATCAGCCGAAGCCAAATTCATTCAGTGCACTGTTTCAAGACTGTTTCTAAATACAAAGTACAAACCAAGCTTCTTTTTCTTCATTTCTGACAGCGACGGCATAAGAAACGCACAGAGAACTGGCTGATCACCGCCGGAAACAGCTGACAGATTTCTTTGGCTGCGACATTCAAAGCAGCTGAAAAACTCCACAGCAGTCATTGATGCTGGCAAGTCACACGCAAAACTGACTCGAGCTGACAACTGAGGACACACTTGATGATACTTGTCAACAACAAGCATCAGTCGATCAGCTTCATTTGCATCAACCGACAGTGTTCTTTGCAGCATCTAAAACATTCAGTCAGTGAAATGCATACCAGCACATCTGCAATACATGATTCACTCTGTAATACAGCAAATGATTTTTTAACAAGTATCACTGTGTAGCACGGCAGTAATTACACTATTGTAAGATCGACCAGCCAACCCTATGGTGATCGCCAGATTTTGGGGTGTCGGAATGACTAAACCCCCAAACCAATTGACGAAAAATTTGGTGTGGGTGATTACGTCGGAGATAACTCCCCGCATACCAAAATTCAAAACTGATTTAAATGTAAAACCCAGCACATATGTTTTGTGAGGGTTTTACATTTAAATCTGGTGATTTACATATTTAAACACTGCAGTGCATGTGTTTTGTGATTATAATTTAGCAATTATTTTGACTTTTGCTGTTTTTAGAGCTGTAACTCTGCAGTTGCTCTTACACTTGGTTGTAAACTGGGATGTTTTTACCATAAATATTTGCTAATATAACATACAAACAAATACCTCACGCACAAATGAACTGGCTAGCAAAATTAACGAGCAGCTCTGCTATCACAGACATCACACAATGCCCTGTCAGTTGAAATCTTGTCAACCACTGCACAACTATATGAAAAAATTATGACAAGGCTTGCAGTAGTTGAATGTCGTTGAAAGTTACTAAATGTCATCAGAATTGCTGCGATTTGACAGGCCATAATGCTGTATAGCCTACCACTTTATAATTCTGGTTTGAAACAAAATAATCTTTGATTTGCACCATTTCCAAGATATTACCACTCACATAGTGCACACATAACTGCCTATCTTCTGAAGTCCTTCGGTTTCAATAAAACAGATGACTAGCAATGTTCACTTTATAATTCACATGTAAACATGTTTTTATTTAATACGTGTTTTATTTTATGATATCTAGGAGTTAAAAAGGTTTCAAATAGCAAAAGTGACCTACAAGGTAACTGGTATTGTGTGCTATACGATAGGTCATGTGTTAGAAAATCAAGATTGCAACTGGTTAGCCCCGGTTCACTGTGTGAAAATGACCATCAGAAGAGTGTCTGTTGTTTAATAAATAGCAATGCAAACTGTTATTGTAAAATTCCATTAAAATCTCAAATAGTTTGACTGAGTTCATAAAAATCAGAAAGTAGGTTATTTTCTCATTTCTGTACAGCAGGCAAATGGCAGAAACTGTAATTTTTAAGTCACAAAAATATCAGCTTCACAACTCAATCTCAGTAATGGGTAAGTAACATGTAACCGAGAGACCAACCGATTTAACGTCAGGTTCAGCAGCGGCAGATGTCAGCAGTGACTTGGTCACATTCTGCTGACATAGCAGCTCATAGGCGCCAAGCAGCAGTTGATGTGATTCACAGAACTGCATCAGTGAACGACTGTCATAGTCGACAACTGTCTGTCCACTCGTCTCATATTGCTCAGCCACTGCAAGCCATCAACAGCACCACTCAATCACTCACTCACTCACTCACTGCTTATTAGGATATATCCTGTTACAAGACCATCAAACACGCTCCAATTCTCCATGAAGTCTACTACTTCCAGCAGTGCTAGTATCAAACTGCTGGAATATCGAAAGAAAACACATACAGGCAGGCATTTGTATTTTATGTCTCATCTCACGATCCATTCCATCAAAAGCTAACAGTCATTAGGACTCTGGTGAAAAGACGTCCTAACATGGTGGACTGGTGGTGACAGAAGAAAGGAATGACAAACAAGAAGATGAAGATACTGCAGTTGACTTGAAACAGTGTAATTATCCAGCATGGAGTATTCACAAAGTAACAAAGGATATACAGGACAAGAGTGACACAAGAACCATGAAAAACTGTCAGGAAAAGGAGACAGTGCAGAATAGCACATATTATCGTACATACAGTATAGTGTATACGGTCACAGTACCATATGTTCAAGGTCTAAGTGAAGCTTGTTGCCAAACAGCCAGCTGGTCTATGCTGCACAGATGATAAATGTCCTGACAGGATGACTTTGATTCCATGAAAAGCTGGCAAGCCTGTTGTATAACGGCTCGCGCCTACATCGACTCCTCTACCCACGAGGCACACACTGTAGCTGAAATTGCAGCTACATGCAAAATGGCCAAGTTTCTGGTATCTCACTACATGTTCTGTTCCACTGCGATCAAAACACTGTACCCACTGTTGTTGAGTGATCTTTGTATACGGACATCAGCTGACCAAGGTTTCTTTTCTGTTCCAGAGAATTTCTGTTGTTGTGCAGCATTTGTATGCTGTATTGCTGCACAACAATTTTGTGAGAGACAACCAGCCTGTATGGTAACCGGACACTTTGGACCCTGGACACTTTGGACCCAAGACATTTCGGCACTTAGTTTGGTGGGTTCAAACTGTCCAGACAATTTGGCACTAGTGCCGAAGTGTCATAAAGACAGATTGGACCCAAGTGCCCAACTGTCTTCTCCAAAGTGCCAAAGTGTCTCTGGGTTCATGCCTCATTTTTTGCAGATTATAGACAGTGAACGCTGTCTCAGCAAAACCTGTGCTTATAGGACAACAGGCTACTTCTTAAGTCAACTAGAGGGTCTTTTTATAACTGAGAAATGTAACGCCAAATGATTCTCATAGTCCGGATCTCAACTAACCAAATTTAGTTTCTTGTTGAATCAAGAACTCTTCCGGTTCTTAACCCAAATTTCAAACAATTCATCCTCTAATTCAGTCTTGAATGCCAGCCAGTTGGACTGTCTGATTTAGCCTCAGAAATTTATCTAAGTGACTTGCATGAATTTTTCACAAAATCTAGACTGGTAGACATGCAGCGTCTGGC
>Ga0209782_1002632_pt1 | contig 10076 bp, 8 predicted proteins | sample WorMetmaBAHAMAS1_FD_187390 | JGI IMG/M metagenome (GOLD analysis project Ga0209782, IMG submission 187390) | Marine gutless worms symbiont microbial communities from Max Planck institute for Marine Microbiology, Germany - Inanidrilus... | ecosystem: Host-associated > Annelida > Digestive system >...
CGACACGTCCGACACGCGCGATTTCCTGAAGTTATTCCTGTGGCAAGCTGAACGGGGAAGTCGCCCGACACGCCGACATCCTCGCGACGATCCTCGCGATGATGTCGGCGAGGATGTCGGTGTCAGTGTCGTGGAATGCGGCCTTTAGACGATCGGCGTCGGACGACGGCGGCGGCGCTATGTGGCCGTAGGTCTATCGGTGTTACGAGCCGTAATATGAACCTAATGGATGAATTACCGTTGCACTGGGACCCGGCAATGGACTGGCAGTCCGCTCTCGCGCCGCCGTGTATAGTTAGTGGTCTGCAATCTACACGTGCTTTATGTCCAGTGTGTCGTCACTGTCACCGCTGTACCCCGCGACATATCGCCCTCTGATCATCGCACAAAACTAGAAAACCTATAGCAGTCGTGTGGACGTGCAGTGCCGCGCCAGCAGCAGCAACACACGATCAGTTTCGCTAGTAACTGTGTGACTGTGATCGTTTTAATAACCGTGTGACCTTGATCTTTGGCCATTTGACCTCATTTTCTCAGCACGGCTAGCGGCTGCCATGGAGTATATGTGTAACAAATTCGGTGCTGATAGCTAGAGTCGTTTGCCCTTTAGAGAGCGGACACGGTCACAAACGCCACTGATCACCCTACCTGCACGTAGGCATGGGATACCGCTCGCCGCCGGCGTTCGCGAAAAGCTATTCTACGGTATTAAACGCGCCAAGACGTACAGTAAATAACGAATGACGCAGGTTATGAGTGTTATAATGAGCGTTTCCTCTTATAATGTTGTCAACCAAAAATTTTCTCTAATAAAAATAAATTAATACGGTCACCGACGTATGCGTGTTGCCGCACCAGCTTGAGATCGACTGAGTTGAGGGTTTAACGCCCCCTCGACGCCAAAAAATGGCTCATTTTGGAGACGCTCTTCCCAGCCAATCTCAGCAGCTCGAGAAGCGACTTCAGCAGCAGAGCTGCCATCGATAATCGGAACTCGACCTGCAGCCACTGGCCAGGAAAAAAACGACACGTGACAGAATACACCATCTACCGGTTTGTTTGCTACGCAGCAGCGGAGGTGAACGGGCGACGAATGTTGAGCGCGTCCCATCATCTCCAAGTCCTTCCTCTTCTCATCCCCGCGCATATTTCGTCCCGCGTGTTTTTCACACGGTGCAGCAATTCTGTGGCGTTGTTGGACCGGTCCGTCGTCGCTGAAGTATGATGTGGCAAGTCGACTGACGGCGCGACGTGCTATACAGTGCGTCAATTGAGTCGGTGAGTGACGAATACGGCGACGACGTCGTCGAGAAGTCAGACCGGCGTGGATGATTTGTCGCCGGTCGACGTCGGATCGTAATAATTCCGATTCCTCGTCGTCGTCGTCGTCGTCGGCGGCGGCGGCTGTGGCGGCGGCGGCGGCGGCGGTGTCACGAAACAGTGCGTAGTGAGAGTAAGTCAACATGATTCGACGCCGACGACTTCCTCCCTCCGACCGACTCTTCACGACGACAGAATGGATGTTGATCGATCGAGTTGAACGTGCCGATCGACACAAGAAGGGGCGTCATTGTAGAGACGATCTTCCCGGCCAAGATCTCTCTCTCTGTCCGTCTCTCGGCTAGCACTAGAACAGAATGGATGACCGCAGTCGTGGCACGGTCGACCGGACAAGTGCGCTCTGCTGTGACTGCCTGGAGACGGCCTTCGCTAACTGTAACGAAAGTTATTTATTTCCGGCGCATACACAATCATACTGGGCATACTGGGGAGTGATGATGCTGTAGCGGTGGCGAATGTTGGGTGGAAACATCGTCGTCGTTTCTGTGAGTTAAAGTGTAGTCGACTGCTGTCTACATATTTGGGCCCATTCTATGGGGCCATAGCGGTCACCTCTGTCACGCGTTGTCGTTGTTGTTGTCGATGTTGTCGTTGTGGACATCGATTTTACATTGCCATTCACCAGGTGTCGCTACTGTCGCACGCCGCCTGCGCTATAGCTATAGTTGGCTTCAGCTTATCTTGGTAGTGGTGTCGACAGTAGCGACACCTGGTGAATGGCAATGTAAAATTAGAACAGGTGGCGTGCGGCGGCTCGCAGTGGCGAATGGGCCCAACATTTTAAAAATGCTTCTTGTTTACACACTTAGTAGGTTCTCTAAAATTTGTGGGAGTGTCCATGTTCATTACTCTTTGTTATTCGTTAGCTAATTACAATGAGTATTTATAGTTATATGCCACTTTTTATCGGTCTCTTCGTGCTCCAACTGCAAGCTTTTCTTGAAGCGTGTTGTTTCTTTGAAGCAAATAAATTTCCAGAAAGGACGCAGATTATATCAGATCAGATCGAATGGTTCTTTGAAAAATGTTTGTTATGTTGCAGACGATTAAAAATATATTAAGAAACACGATACATTAGTGTGAGTAACGACACTTCTAAACGCGCGTTCACATCGTTCTTATCTGAACTGGACAGCGAACTGTGTTCAGTTCAGTTCAGTTAAGATGAGGCGAGATGAGATGAGATCAATTAGTATGATCTGAATGCCCCTGTGTACGTTCGGAAAGCGAAAAAAATCAGTACGACGCAATATTACTTACACGGTTAGTCGGTTACTTAACGCAGGTCGGGTGTTATTATTATTATTACAAACGTTAATATTTAGGGTGGCGTTATCACGTTCAAAACGTTGCAGGGCCACCTGACAAACACAAAACTGTCACGTGTGACGCGGCTCAGGCTTAAGCGTCCTCGCAAAAGGATGTGTTGAGGCTGGCGACCACTACGTCGCCGTGCAAAGTGCGCTGGCTGGGCGCTCACTCCATCCACCGCTCGTCGAACGGTTTCATCTGGAACGCAAATATGCGCGGCGGGTGCACGCGTCCATTGGAGCGGAAATTCACAATTAGACCGCGGACCGACCTGCGCCATACATCCGCGACCGACGCGTGGTGATCCATTATCTGCGTACATATATACACCGTGTTATTTGGGCCCATTCCATGGGGCCATAGCGGTCCCCTCTGTCACGCGTTGTCGTTGTCGTCGTCGTTGGCGTTGTCGTAGACATCGATGCGCAGGCGGCGCGCGACAGTGCCGCTAGCGACATCTGGTGAATGGGCGTGAGGCGGCTCGATGTGGCGAATGGGCCCAACATTTTTCAAATGCTTCTTGTTTGTAAAGCTGCTGGGAATCCAGCCTTTCTTTCGCTGTTTCGTTCGAGTTGGTGGTCTATAAAACTTTCAATAAAACGAACGCAATAAAGTTCTCTAAAAATTTACTGTTATACACCGTGTCCTGAAAGAAAGGTATACTCTTGCCCCTGATGCCGACCGAGTTTCGGTATCCTTGCAGTTTCATAATTAGCAGCAGTAAATTTCCGGTACACGTATAGAACCTCGCACGTGTCGAAACGTTACTTTGTGAAATATGAATGTCGGAAAACCAGCGAATGTCGCTCCATTATGTACGACTGTAGGTTGATCGCGTGTCACGGCACGCTATAATCGTGCGATTGGTCGTTTGTTTGTTTGTTTGTTTGTTTGTTTGTTGTCACTGTATCTTTTGAACCTTAATTTTCTGCATGTATGTTGGCTATGACCATAGTTTGCATGAGATTAAAGTTCAAGGCCATAGACCAAAGTCAAATGTTAAGGTCAGTGTGTGTACTACACTCGTATACGTGCTATGAGCATTGATTGATAACCGTGCGGCAGCCTGCGCCTATCCTGGGAAACAGCGCACGATTAATGACAGTAGACGTGGCCGCAGTCCAACGCTAGTGGGCGTGCTAGCGCGGTCAGTTGGCTTCTGTCCTTCATCATTGAGGGCAGTTTTACTATAGTTCCGGGTTGCTGCAGGTGCGTGCAGTCGGTGCGTGCAGTCTGAGGGTTTAACGATGTTGCCAACGTGAATATCATGTTGCCAGTGAACCAGACAGACAGACAGACAGACAAACAAACATGGGTCAAAACGATACCTCGGCGCCGTGCGTTGTCAGCTGGAATTCCGCGGGACCCTTTTCCTCGTAGCATCCTCGTAGCATCCTCGTGACATCCTCGCGATGATGTCGCTAACAAATCACGAGGAAATCGGGCGTGTCGGACGTGTTGGACGAGAACGCTACGAGGAAAACGGTCGCGTGGAATTTAAGCTTCACGCACTGCGTTGTGGAACGGTCGTGCTACAGTTGACTGCAGATCATTCTCGTCAACAGCTTGACGGGGACAATTCGTTCAACATCTCTGTCGCAAATGAGACAGTTCCTAAACACACCTATTTCAATCAATCAATCAATTAATCAGTTTCTTTGACAAAAGGATTAAAAACAACCACTGACATCGTCATAATATACAACGTAATTAATAATACAGAAAAAAAATATCAAGAAAACAACTAATTATAGCGCACAGACAGAAGTGTTTACATATTCATTTATCGGCGAACTTAGCAGCTAACTGTTCTAACACCACGTCAGTCAGTGTTTTTACTTATTGTCGTGTGATATAGGAGTCGTAAGTTAATATTTCACGGTAATGCAAATTCTCATAACCTAACCAACTAATTAAGCAGCCGGACATGGCGTGACGCAGCTTAAGTCTGCGAACAGTTTATTACGGCGTTAATTAAACGTGGAGCGCGGAACGTACATACGGGAACGTACGCCGGTGTATGGCTCGGCCGGAAAATGCCCCTCTCTGGTCGCTCGCTCGCTAGCTGCGACACGCGACGACGGACGGACGACCAACATGGCAGCGTATTCGTCGCATGTACGTACAACTCGAGGGAACATCCACTTCGCTAATGCGATTGACTAGTCCTCCGTACGTGTCCGTTGAACGAATGGGAGCTTCTCGGTACCGGCGGTACCGGACACTGGCTACGAACTGCGTCCCGGAAATGACCCAGTTTGCGTCGAGTGGGACGTGAAAAAAACCGCAAGTTAGTCAATCTGAACGAATGAGAGCCGGTCTGACTTGGTGACTGCGGACCGACGAATTTCACCCATGTCGCCGCCATATACAGCCTTTAAGTCTATTGTCTGTCATGCCGAAATTCTCCGGAAACTCACCGACTCTGCTACCTCTTCCAAGTCACTCGGCAGCCACTACCAACGGCTGAGTCTTACTATACTGGAACAGAACTATTCCAGCGTCGTCCATTCATCTTCCAATAATCTTAGGCGCGTCTGGAAAACCGTCAACACACTATTTATAACAGAAATCATTCAACTTTCCTCCTTGCTTATTTATTACAGTGACGATTTGACGTAGCCTAATCTACATGGCAGGTTTTCTTACGTTGTATGGGAGAGTTTTAAGAATAATTGTTTGCTATATACGTAGAGAAATTATGCAGATAACTAATACATTTGCAACATGCGCAGAAAATTTCGTGAAACTTGGACATGTGGTTTGAGATATGGGAGCGGACAGACGGAGAGACATAAATACAAACACGCTGATACTTCGCACCGCTACCGGGATTGAAGTAAACCTAGAATGAATTTTTTTTTAGAAAATTAGAATTATTCGGGACGGTAATACTGGATTTCTTTATCACGCAGACACGCCTCGACTGTTGTAAAAAAAATCATCCGCGAGTGGATTACACAAGTTGCATGACGCTACTTTTACATATTTTACATAATTTTACATAATCTTACATAAACTTCTTTTTAGTCTGCGTGCCACCGCCACGGGACATGTTTCGCGTTTATGGCAATGTTCCATTTGTAGGACAGTATTGTCGCGGATCGTACCAGCTATATTCCCATTGTGTTTCACTAAACAACGTTATATGCGCCCTGGTGAGAATATTCTCTAGAGAGACATACTATTTGCTGAAACCATGGTCATAATAGCTCGCGACGATGGGACGTTCATGGTGATGGGATGCCGATGTAAGTATTGACCGTCACGATATATGCGTAATATACGTGTCAGTTGTGCTTTGTCGAAGTCTGGTCACTCAGACAAATAGCACGACGATATTAAACATTTTCAACACGTCTGTATCTTTCTGAGAGTCTGTATGTTGTTGGTCACGTGGGTGAGCCCCGGATGAACCGACCGAGATGCCGTTTGAGGGGGGTGATGACTCGCGTGGGCCCAAGGACCATGTATTACAGTGAAGTACATATTGGCGCCACCTGACGAATACGATTGAACGATCCATGCTCGTCGGCAATGCTGTAGAAACGTGTTATTATATAACGATAACTAAAAAGCCATACTCGAGGTAGCACCGACCGCTTCGGCACGACGAACTCGTCAAACAATACGAAATACGTTATATATTCGTCTTTATTCACCGTAAACGGTAGCAACGATACAATACTACTGTATGTATCGTAACATGCATCCGTGACGGAAAAAGAACATCTTTCATCCTGTGACCGTGAACTTTGACCGGCGAAATTTACGTTCGAACTGGACCTCCACCTGGTCAAGTTGAACCAGCATTTGTATGTAGGTCAAATGTCATTTAGGTCGATAGCTAGACCTAGCAGCTGGAGCACGCCAGACGCGCCCTTAATTCAAAAGTTACTGTTCACTCCATGCACATGGAAACACAAGCAATGATCGGACAGACAGACAGACACACGACCGAACAGGTTGCTCTGCCTGTACCGGTAGAATGGCCTCCAATAATTTGTATTTAAATTAGTACTAGTACAGACGTATTTAGGTCCGGTTTTTTCACAGCAAATTAATCTCCCGTTAATTTAATCCGGTATTAAATCCGGCAGATAATGATCAATTTACTCAGATGTCGTTTTTCCACCGGCAGTTCGTCAATTCAATCGTCCTAAACGGAAAAAAACCGGACCTTAGTCTGGAAAATAGGCAGATTCGTCCCAGGCACGTGAGACTGGTCGGTAATTTATCTAGCGACCGTTGAATACGTATCTCACTCTTATCCGAAGCTTCGCCAGCGCCGCCGTCTTAACGATTTCCGATATGGTCACGTGACGTATGCGGCCATTTCCGGGCGACTTGTCGATATTTATCGCTATTATTTGTTAGTGCCTGCGTCGTCTGCGAACGTACCGCACTGACTGACTGTCTGACGGCCGTACATAACTCAGTGTCAGCGACAAACGACCGAGATGCGCGTCATATCGACATCGCGATAATACCGCGGTAATACATCATGTGGAACGATCGGCGCCCAATTCGCAGTATTTTATTGTCGTCGCTTCTCTACTTGCATACGTTCAGACGACTGGAAAAGTACTCTACTGAATTGAGGTCGCACCGTTCACTCTAGCACGTCATTTTTCACGTCATTTCCTCTCGTTTGTGACCATAAAGAAACACTTTTCATCTCGTGACCGTGAACTTTGACCTCGTCCTTGACCTTCACGCTTAACCGGTATAGTGTCGAATCGTGACACAGCAATAACCGCATGTCAAATCTAGGTCAAAGTCGTCGAGTTCAAAAGTTATTATCCGGACACACGCACACACACACACACACGCTGACCGATTGCTCTACTGGGCACTTTTCGACATAAGTTTCGACCAAAAAACATGACACAAAGCACCGGCATCACATCAGCAAAGAACGCGTTTTTGTCAGTATAGAAACTCTCGCGAAATCTCGCGACCTACTTACAGGCAGTATATACAGGACGGCCGACCGGTCTCTCAGTCGTACGCGATCGATCGTAGTCGTACGCAGTCGCATCCCGTACGACGCGACTGGACGCGACTCGGCCGGCCGCGGTCGGTCGGCGCCGGTCTGTCAGGGTCGTTTTAATGCATCGCAATGCCGATTACCGACGCCGCGGCCAACGGCGCCGCCGCTTAATTGAGCATCACTCAGTAACGATTACATGGACGAGACTCGTCGCATGCCGACGAGCCGGGTGTCGCCGTGACAACCAGCCAGCGAGCGGAGACAGTCTTCGTGTCCAGCGAGTTTTAACGTCAGTCGACCGCACAGCGCGTTTCACTTTTCAAGCCTCGTCGCGTAGTGAAAACGACTCTGTGGGTTACTTTTTCTTCGTAGAGATTACGGTGCTGCTGCGTGCGGTGTATATGTGTATGTTATACAACTGTCTAGAGTGGTATAAGTGAGTGTAAACGAACTTATTCCACCGTCGCACTCGTGCCTCCTATGTCTACAGTGTATGTCTGGCGTGGTATAACGTAGTGTTAACTCACGGATCCACTCAAGCGTGAAATTCGTAGGCCTACCGCTGGCGACTCGTGCGACAGTGGAATAAGTGTGTTATACAACTGTCTATCGTGGTATAAATTCGTTAACACTCACTTATACCACTCGAGACAGTTGTATAACATACAATTATACCACGACAGGCAGTTGTATAATACACTTATTCCACCGTCGCACGAGTCGTCAGCGGTAGGCCTACGAATTTCACGCTTGAGTGGATCCGTGGAGTTAACACCACGTTATACCACGCCAGACATACATTGTAGACATAGGAGGCACGAGTGCGACGGTGGAATAAAACATGTAAATAAATAAATAAATGCACGAGCGTATAATGATGACATGGCGCAATCCCCAGATGTGCTCACGATTACGGTGATCTCTTTAGGTTTTTTTCGACTAACCGATAATAATTCGAGATGGTCTCAGGTTACTTCGCCCCCGGTAGGGTTCCGAAGTATTGCGATCAGCGTGTCTGTATGTCTGTCTGTCCACGAGCATATCTCAAAAACCGGATGTCCAAACTTCACCAAACTTTATCAAGTTCACGTAGTAGTGGCTCGGTCTGCCTCCGGCGGCGTTGCAATACGTTATGTACTTCCGGTTTTATGGATGACGTCATGCTTTCACACAGGCATAGGCGACCCGAAAAGAACGTGTGCTGAAAATGACTCACCAGGGGTAACAGTAGGAGCGAAGTCTGGTGTCTATGATTGCCCTATCGACTCCGAGCATATGATTGTCGACGGGTCGTAGATGAACGCATGGTGACATCATCGTCGCAACGATTTCCATGTAGAGTTAGCAGTGAAAGCGGAACAAATATATTCCCGACATCCTCGCCGTACGTTTCAAGTGACGTACTTCCGGTTTTGCTGATAACTTCATTTTTGCACGCAGGCGATCCGAGAACGTGTATATACTCGGCGATAGGCGATACTCGACGTGTATATACGCCCTTTTCGGATCGTCCGCGACGCCCATCGCCACATCTACCGCTACTGACCGTAATAGCCAATTCACACCGCCCGACACGACGCAACTCGACCGTCGAACTGGCTATAATGCACGTCGTCAAGCGTCATCCGTCCATTCAGCCGTCCGTCCGTCAGTATCAGGACGTTTCATCGCTACGACCGGCCGTTCTCAGTCCCAGTCCATCTATAATCCAACGCCCGTCAGCCTCGTCGGTTCGGAGACAAAGAGGCTAAGAGTGATTAGTGGGATTTCGCGCGGGAGATGAGGGTTTAGCGGTATAGTATAGGGTTGACGGTATTTCCTCTTGGGAACTAATCAAGTCATACGCTAGTCATTTTTTCGGCCGTGAATAGTAAGATTTTTTTTTAAATTCATTATTGACTTGCGTATACATGTATTTACTTTGCCCCGCGGGACAGAGACGATGTTATTGTGTCTGTATGTATGTCTGCATGTATGTCGGCCAGCTCACATATCTCAAAAACCACATCCACGAATTACATTAAATGTTCTGTACATGTTGCATGTGGCCGTGTTGGTTGTAGGTCCTGCGTGCTCTGACGACGACGCAATAAGTTACGTAGGCCTACTTCCGGTTTTGTGGATGACGTCACTTTTTCACTTAATGAGGAATATTGTGTTTCCGCGTGTTTGAATTGCGCACAACGACGGGTGGAGGGGCGACGCCTGCTATTCTGTAGCTAGCTGAACTTGCTACGGATGAAGTCACCGAGCGATGGTAGTGTTTTTACTCGTTACCACAGTCCACGTTGATTGACTTCCCGAGACAGTCGGCCGTAGCATCATAAGCCGGGCTTTATCCAACGGCTTAGACGACAGAGCGACATATCTTCCCGCAGATAGTAAGTAAGCTTGGAGATGCTGCTGCTGCTGCTGCTGGTGGTGGTGGTGG
>Ga0209782_1002633_pt1 | contig 10075 bp, 7 predicted proteins | sample WorMetmaBAHAMAS1_FD_187390 | JGI IMG/M metagenome (GOLD analysis project Ga0209782, IMG submission 187390) | Marine gutless worms symbiont microbial communities from Max Planck institute for Marine Microbiology, Germany - Inanidrilus... | ecosystem: Host-associated > Annelida > Digestive system >...
CTTCTTAAAAGAGCGCAACGCTAGCCCACAGGCTAACGGCACATTATCCAATCAGAGCAGTGTGAGTGAAAGGGGCGGCGCCTATACAACGACAACGACGTCGCCACATAAAATCCAGCTAAAGTCTCCTTGTACAATCCTGCTGACCCTAATCGTAACAGGGAAGGAATATTAATGTCAGCATCAGCTACAAGGTTACCGGTCTATCTAATTTATGCCGTGACGCCGCAGACGCCGTGTCTTGGCACGCAGACGTCAGCGTAACGACATTGAGTAATTATCGTCCAGGTAATCACGTTAATTTTTCACCTGCACCTACTCAAGTCTCACCATGATTGCCGTAGTGCGGCTATGACTCGTAAGGCTGGGATATATAAGCGCAATTTCAGTGCAGTTATGTTATGCTATGGACACAGCATTTTATGAAAACCATAATGCTTTGTCTTTAGGCCTAGAAGTCGACTTGTTTCAACAAGAACTGCCAAAAGATACTAGCACTTCGTTACGCTGACCATCTGCGTGCCGTCATGGCATTGTCACGGCGAAATTAGATAGACCCCAAGGTTACCGCCAGGCCAGTTTAATTTTCTGAGTTTTTCTTTTTATACACTTCTTCAATAGCATGTATTGCACCATGATGGAGCATTGCTGTGGATTCAAGTGTTAGCTGACTGTAGTATATCAGCATCATTCCACCTCATTTAGTTGGCTCGAGGGCATCTTTGTGGTTTTCTCCTGTAATGGGGCAGTTGAAGTAATACACTAGTGATGAACCTTTATTGGTACTGCTGTTACTGTGCTGTAGAATGTATACTGTACATTTACATTTTTCTTATGAATTTTTTGTTATGCCATTGCTTACTTTTGCATATTTCATATACACAGACTAAAATGATGGGGTTGGCTGGCAGAAAATCCTCAACACCCCACCAGTGCTGGCCTCATCATATAGCTGATGTTTGTACTTTTGAGTTATGTAATATCTAAGTTGACCATTCAGTGAGTCATCCTGTTGTTAAATCTTTACTGTCGTGAGTCGAGGTGGCATGTTAGCAAGTTGTTTGTCAAGGTTATGTCTTTGATATCCCAATATTATAATTTTGTGAACACATTTTCTGACCCAGAAATGCAGTATCTTTTTGAAAATATAATTTCATAAAATTTTTCTCAGTGGTACTGCCCAATTAGGTGGTGGGACACGGCCAGCCCTCCTGCACTCTATCCTACCAATCTGGCCTTGGTCTCAAGGTTGAAGGTTGTGCACATTCCTTAATTTTAGAACCTGTCCTCAGTATAACAGCGAACTTCCACCATTACTTCAAAGGCAGTTGAGCTGTTGATAAGTTTTTACTGTGATATGATCTTTGATCTGTTCCAAGTTATGGGATAGTGCAACATTTGTGAGGTACACTGCTGTATCCACCCACACTTCTAACCCTCAGATTTGTTCTGTACACATTGCTGTTATAGAAAATGGTAATTTTCAACTGCCACCACCGCTCTGCATCTATTTTAGTGACTTTCCCCAGGTGAACCTTTGCTAGCCAGTTACCCTCATTAGTTTCCTCCACATATTCTAAAAGAGAATCTTTAGGGATAAATGACACAGTTTTTCTATAGCCGGATGCCCTTTTTTCACCCAACTGACAGTGTTAAAGCATGAAAATATAGCAGTGAGTGATGTTAGTCATAGAAAATCACCCACCATCCTCATCCAACTGCTGTAATAAGAATCTTAGGCAAGTTGTTTATACACGTGTGCCTCACAAGCAGACTGCAGTATATATTAGTACTGATACTGGTCAATGAGCGGTGATGCCCTACTGATGGGAAAGTGACTAGGTTGGCCATTACACAGACCATTGCAGTCTTTAATAGTTTATCTACCTGTGCATGAGCTAAGGAATGGAGACGAGCATTCCACCTACACTTTTGTAAGGGTTATGGCATATTTTCCTCATCCGCTACCGGATTTCTGATGAAAGGAGTGTTGCAGCTGATGTGCCAGCTGTCTGATACCTGTGTGCTGAGAGTAATTATTTTTTCTTTGCTTAAGTCTTACATCGCATTGCATCATGCAGGAGTGATTGTGATGATTTTATTGTTTCAGTGATATACTTGATATGGGCATACATTCCTGATGCATGGCTCCATGCAGTTGGTCTCACATACTGGCCTCAGAAGTACGTGGAATTTGTTCATTTACCTTTTTTGTGCAGTATGGTTGTAGCAGTAATTTTTATTAACACACACAAGCTCACACTCGCTCGTGTGTGTGTGTGCTAATAAAAATTACTCACAGTTACAACCAGGGTTGCCAGATGTGGCGAAAAAGTACCAATTGGGCTACTTTTAGCAGCCATTGTTGCCATAAAATTTGGTTTTGGTGCCTTGCTACTTTTTGAGCTATTTTTAAAAATATTGATGGCAACTTGAGATGCCTGTGTGTGTGCTTGAACAATTTCTATAGTGTTCCAAAATAGCCCGATCAGTTCAATAAAGTACTAATATACACACTGATTGCAATACTTAAAGTTTTTAGAATCACTGAACATTTAATGGTACCATCTTAAATGTTATGGAATGTTGAAAGTGTTTATTTTATCATCGTTAAACTGTTGATTTCGGACTACTTTTGGGCTACAAATGAGGAGTGGAAATTAGGTGACTTTGGGTTAATTTTTTGCCAGCCAGTTGGCTTCAAAAAATCTGGCTACCCTGGTTATAGCGATAAATAATATTTAGCTATTATTTGTCTTTTCAGTCATGTAAGCACTTGGTAAATTTAGAATTTGGGAAAGTGGGCTGACTTGTCCCTTTTAAAATTCATATATTGTAGTACTCTGGTCCACTGGATGTCACTGTTGAATACAAATTTTTCATTTTTTTTTCTCTTAATAATTTGCACGAACTTTTCATGAGGTTATGTGCAAGGGTCATCTAAAAAGCCACTGTACTTAATTAGTACTAAGGCAATTACTTTTTCAAGGAAACGTTAAACAACTGAGCCAGTAGGCTTAGTTGTTTGTTTGGAATTGTGTAGATCTTTCTATAAATGTGTATTTTGTTGCAGATACTGGGCTATTGCAGTTCCTACATATGTGTGTGTTGCGCTGCTATTTGCTGTTCTTCTCTACGTCGCTTATAACTTTACCATTACGCCAGCTCTAGACTCTATCAACACTGTTACCGGTATCTTCAGCCGGTCATTTCATCCTTGTGATCAGTATTGTTGTTAACATTCACAGATTAAGGTCCGGTTTTTCCACAGCAAATTAATCCGTTTAGGACGATTTAATTGACGAACTGCCGGTGGAAAAACGACATCTGAGTAAATTGATCATTATCTGCCGGATTTCATACCGGATTAAATTAATCGGAGATTAATTTGCTGTGGAAAAACCGGACCTAAGCCTGCCATTTATGTAAGAAGATTCATGTAGGTCTACAGGTAACATGAGTACAGTGATGGGCAAAAGTTCACTAACAGCTTACTAACTGATTGTTTAACCCTTTCAACCCTGGCCACCTCTGTAAAAACCACTGTAAGCCTTTCACCCTAATTATTTGGTATTATTTGACCAAACAGATAAACTGGTTGGTGGGTATATATCACTGTATCGTTGTACCAAAATATTGGTCATATGTGTTGAAAGGCTTGATATAATTATTTAGGGGATATTCAATAACGAATCTGGATTCGGATACATAGTGAATCTAGATTCGGATTCACGTGGCAAATCAAATACAACAGTAACATAATATGACATCACTGTTGTGTGGTTATGTTGCTTTCGGTCCTATTTTGCACATTTTAATTATTCACTAGCAAGATGCTGTTTGATTGCAGCAGTCTTGTTGCTATAGATGTCTTTCTTAAATCATTTATAATCGTTAGCAATCACTGCAAGTGTAACGGGATTCAAACAGGATTCACTAAATCCGAATCTGGATTCAGATTCGTTAATAGAATGCACCTTTTACTGAATCCAGATTCAGATTCACTGTATCCAAATCCGGATTCATTAATTGAATATCCCCCTAATTTGACCACAAGTTTTACTTTTGTTTAACTGGATTTGCAAAATGCCTAATTTTGTGAGTTATAATAATAATAATAATACAACATTTGTATAGCGCCATAGTGTCCTACGCGGGATGCAGAGGCGCTTGTTGGTTATGGTCAGTAAGGTTAGGCTTATGTCGCCAGATGATATGATAAGTGAAGCTGTGTGTATGTGTGCCATAGATTCCAATGCTCATTTTGAGGTTCAAGGTTTCCAGTCGACGGCTTCAATTCCACCAATATGCGATATTCCATTGACAGAGGTCAACTGCAAACTCTACAAGAAACTCTATCAGACTGATGGTTTACGTACGCACTGAGTTGACGGTGTAATCTTACATTCCTACCTCAGGATCTACCAGATGATGACCAGTATATAACAAGAGAGTCTAGCACTGGCTAGCATGGCGCGAGATGATCCGCCCACAAGCAGCACAACGAGCTGCACGGCGCCACTGAGCACGGCGCCCGCCAGCAGCACGGCAGCCGCAATGCGCAGTAAAGTGGGATCGGAATTTGAAACCTATATTAGCTATAATGCGCCAATGCACTTCCGTCACAGACAGACAGACGGACACTGGCATCATAGCATAACCGCTAGATATATATATTACATCTTGTGCTAAAAATGCATTTTGTAATGCATGTTTTGTAATGAATGTTTCCTCCCTCCCCAGGGTACCATCTCTTCCGTGACTTTAGAATTCACAGATTTTTCAAGGACCTTTGTACAACAACCAAGGAGTCTGGGAGAATGTCGTAAGCTTCCCCAGCAGGGTCTGGTGCGGAGCCCCGGCCAAAATTGAATTTAGTACGATCTGAATGCCAAAGAAGCCCACTGGTGGCACACATTTCACACTACCCAATAAAAATTTTCCAAACCCAGTGAAACATATTCCAGGACTTATAAGGACCAGCGTAGTATACCCTGCCTCCACTCCGCACTCCAAAAGACAGCATGTGAGTCATGTTCGTCAGGAGGCTGAGAGGGAAGATTATCAGAACTATTCCATACAGATACTGCGTTGTGTGTGCGACAGTTCAGCACAATGATATGCACACGTGCAAACAGTTCATAGTTGTATTCATCGGGTAGGTATTTCTAGGTGTTTCTTAGTCTAGGTTTGTTTTTTTGTATTTTGTTTACCCTGTTTTGTGTTTATTGCTTCGTTTCTGTGTTTGTTTCTTCGGTGCCAGTCAACACTAACTTGAGTTGTAACGAATGTACAGGCTGGGCTGTTGATTGATTAATTAAGTTAAGGTTTAAGGCTCGGCTGCTAAAAACCATACATTTTCAATACACCATATCGACAAAGTGTACATGTTGATGTTGCCAAATTTGATATTGTTTAGTTATTCTTTCAAGAATCACTTGCACATTATGCTATGGACACATTTCTTACCACAGCTATGGCAAGACAAAAGTTGTGTAACTGACAAAGAATAATTAAATTAAATTAGTCTAATTAGATAAGAGTTGAAATAATTTAACATGGTTGCAACCACTCAAAATAAGATTAAATGGTATTTACCAAAATAATCGGATACAATTCTCTTTATTTCTGTTCTTATCTAGTGTTTTAACTAATATCAGGTGTATACTGAAAAATGCATGGTTTGATATAACGTAGCAAAATATACGTGATGCACATATCTGTGTTGAGAAATGTAAGTTTTAATGACATGCAGTGCAGTCTTACAGTTTTGACTGAAGTGGGTGATTTTACATGACTGTACGTAAGATTAGTTGTTTAGCCCGCTCAGCAAACTTGCCGTCCGGGTTATATAGTTTACTTACTTTTCCAGACTGATGCCAATGCAACACAGTTGTCTAGTCATATGACTTTACTATTTTAGTAATGCTATTTCATAACAGCACTAGCAATAAAAAGTCGCTGACAACAGTTTATTCCCAATTTATTCATTGCCAATACTGAACTGTAAATATTAATGTTATCCATAATCTACATATGAGCTGACAGCAACATGTCGTCACAATCTGACTGCAGACATCATCGCGTAAGATTTGCAATAATACAGTTTTGTTTCAATTTCCTCAGCTGTGTACCGGTACATTTGTATCAACATTACACTGTAGATAAATGATATTTAGATAATGATATTTACATCCATAATAGCGATACACTGCAGAGATGATGAAACAACACGAATACGTACAAGTATATCATATATATATATATATATGTATATATGTTTACAGCTCTTGCTAACGTTACACTAGAAATGATTACTGTACACCCGGTAATGGCTATAAATTAGATGAGCAGAGATTTTTGTTGTGATACAGTCGATTAGGCAGGGTGAGATGATAATCTGCAGGATGAGGTATTAACAAAGGGTTGATATAACCCTTGCCATGCCACGGGTTTATGGAAATATCTCCCAAAAATACACCGGAATAAAAAAAGTTTCACATTTGAGCAGTTTGTTCGCAGCAATGCCCGACAGCGAGGGCGTGGACTGTTAGAATGTCAGAACTGAGCACAAAGCTTTCTCGCGGCTACGAATCTACTCGACGACAATGTCGGTGATCTATTGTAGTGATCCATACGTACCGATGAAGAGATATGAAATATGATCCACTGACACATGCATTGCTAACGTAATCTAGTCTAGATCTACTTTAGTACTGTAAACGCATCCCATCTGCCAGTGTTAGCACAAGAACCTGCCTATTATCACAAAACATTACCATGTGTCGCAGACAAATCTAATGGCAAATTATGCAGACTTGATAACTGTGAACACTGGTAGAGATGACAGCAAAAAAGCAGAGAACAGCGACATGTGCATCTACCCGTGAGCTGATGAATGTAAAATGATAAACGTTTCAGAAGCCTTTCTTTGGTTGTCCTCTAATTTTGTGTCATTTATCCACCTTTAATAGCGTGTTTTGCACCTGTTATTACTGGTATGGTTGGCAATTTCATTTTGTGGTTTCATTTATACAGCAGAATTTGCACACAAAATACATCCGTTGGTCGGTTGGAGCTTAATGGCACTTTTAACATAATTTAGGTCATATCGCGCCTTTAAGTTAAAGACTAGATTGTAAATATTAAAAGATTTAATAGATATTAATCTTTACTCCAAGAATCAATCTCTATTGAATCTTTTATATTTACAATATATCACGATTTGGATAGTAATGAAGGAGGATATTGCACGGCAGCAGGTTGACAAGTTACCACTGAAGCTCCGCTTTCCGATTCACAGCAACATTGCACGTAAACAACACAGAGTTTAATTCACCAACAACACAATATGATGCTGCACTGGTTGGTTACCTATCTGAAACCTCATCCGCTGCTTAATTAACTGATATTTTTCATGCGATCTGCTTCTGTGGCACCGAGAAAAATGTGTAGTCCAAACAGCAAATGCAGGTAGACTGAATATTACATTACTAAACAACATCTAATGATATATCACTATCTGTTGTGCACTAACGATAACACCAAATACATGCTCAGTTAGCTGGAAATCACACAACGGGAAATCTTACGTTTCAACTGTCTGTCTAAAACAACAACGAACTCAGTCCAGAAAACGTCAACGAAACTTCAACATACAACACAGGAGCAGTGTGAAGTGTGCACACACATACACAACATTGATTCGACGTTCACGCACCAGCTACCAAGGGCGTAGCCGTGATTTTCATTTGCAAAGCCCCCAGACTAGGATCAAAATAACTTGTAATGTGATTACGTTATATGGAAAAGCTAGTTCCGAAAACTTTACAAAAACGTTTCAAAAAATTTGTTTACCAAGGACTGGAGGAGGAATGCGGTTTGCCGACCGTCCGGTATAAATACGCCCTTGTCAGATACGCAGCAAAGATGATGATAACGATCGATGACACGTAGAAGCGTCAAGCACACAGTGCACTCTGGCAAAGATGTCGTTTATAGCTAGCGATACACAAGACTGGCCGCCGCACGCGGGCCAAATGCGTCGGTGGAAATTTACGCGAGAAGAGTACTTTTACACGAGACGATGAAGCCGAGACGGCAAACGACCGAGAGACACGATCACGCAGACGTTTTACGACAACATCAAACACGGTCGGTCAGCCATCGGGACATCATCAGTGCTGCACAAATTCTACACCTTTACACTTTCTGTGCCGTCCCGAAACGACGGCATGTCCCTACTATGGCTGGCTGGTCAGTAGGACGGCATGCTGCTGTCCCACTCCAGGTCGTGGTCCTTGCACTTTCCGCCGTTCTCCAGCGAGTCCGCGTCCTCGTCCATTGCGTCCTGGTCCGAGCTGTCCGGACCGTCGTCGTGGAAACTGCCAATCTCGTCATCGGAGTCGGCGTCCGAGTCTGCGGCCGTGTGCAGCACGTTCAGTTCCGACTCGTCATATGCCGTCTGCAGCACAAATTACACCGTGAACACGCATCAATGGCGTCACTGTCCCTGGCACCGGACCCTCGCGAAATTTTGGTCGCGTGGGACCTCAACGGCTTGGACTCTTGCAAAAATTTGACTTGGGGAATTTACAGTGCTCTCAACACTTTCGTAGACGAATTTCCGGGTTACACGTCACTGGTCCGAAGGGTCACTAGTCTGTGGTATGCCAGTGAACGACCGTGGGACGGCCTTGCAGCCGTTGCACAGTCATTCGCAGCCGTCACTGACATTTTACCGCCAGCAAGTGGAGAGATTCAATCTCACTCGGCTTTTTTGCCAACGTGAGACTGAGACTATCAATCTGCCAAAACATAGCAAAACATGCAGCTTATACACTCCATTGGCTGGTTCATCAACATACGGCAAAGAGTGGCACGGACAGCAGCTCGAGTCTGTTGGCTTGGTCTGAGGGTCACAATCTACCTTGCACTCAGTCTGCATTCACTGGACGAACCAGGCGTAATTCTCACAATAGCCATGCCACAATACTGTAACGGCATCATAAACAACTGATCCGCTACCAGTATGAATATTGTTAGTAGCAGGATTTAACACTACTAAAGACAAGACGGCCTAGCAGTGGCTAGCATAACGAGAGATGATCCCTCCCACCGCGACCGCAATGCATGGTAATTTGGGATCGGAATTTGAAACCTAAATTAGCTACAATGCGCCAATGCACTTCCGTCACAGAGAGACGGACAGACAGACGGACACTGACATTGTAGCATAAGCGGAGATGTATATATTACATCTCGCGCTAAAAACTGTCCTCGATTGACGATCGAGGTCCCACTGACTGCATTTCAAACTAAGACTCTAACACTGACGTCTGACCTTCAATCCCACAACCCATACACATGCAAAAGGTCAAGGTCAAAGGTTAATCTATACAATAGTTAGAGTGAAAACAGACGGACGGTCACACAGACAGACGAAACTGCATTATCTCCCACGCTAACGCGGTCGGTAACTAAGGCCTACGACTGACGGCATTTTCTGGTTTAGAATTTGGCCACGGCAGCAGGCACACAAGCATGAGTGGTAGACGACTGGCGGGCACCTCGTGGTCAAGTGGATTGACGGTGATGTTGAGAGCCGAGTTGTCCCACTCCATCTCCTGTCTCTCCTCCATGTTCACCTCCACCGTGCGCCTCTGCGTCGAGCGGATGCGTGCCACGCCGAGCACGACGAGGAACACGAGGAATCCAATGCAGACGACGGCAATCACCGCGATTCCGGCGCCTGTCGCACGCGGACACACAGCATTCACCGACTGGCTCAGTTAACGTTTTACATCCACTCAACATCATCATCAGAATCGCTCAGCCGGCAAGGGCCGTTGCCTCATTCCACCACAGTGACCACAGTGAACAACACTCCTCCATATATTCACAAGTGTGTTGTACAGGGTGTCCCGTAATTAATCTGACCATTTGATGCGGGGTCGACCCAGGCGACGACGCTGTGAACATCATCATCATCATCTTTATTCGTCATATGACTGGACAGCAAGGCATGACATGCACTAATAGCGGCCCAACAAAATACCATTGAGCAAAGACGTAT
>Ga0209782_1002634_pt1 | contig 10073 bp, 8 predicted proteins | sample WorMetmaBAHAMAS1_FD_187390 | JGI IMG/M metagenome (GOLD analysis project Ga0209782, IMG submission 187390) | Marine gutless worms symbiont microbial communities from Max Planck institute for Marine Microbiology, Germany - Inanidrilus... | ecosystem: Host-associated > Annelida > Digestive system >...
TGTCTTTTTTTTTGTGGCTCAGTTTTTAGCGCAAGATGTAATATTATACATCTCGCGCTTATGCTTTGATGTCAGTGTCCGTCTATCTGTGACGGAAGTGCATTGGCGCATTATAGCTAATTTAGGTTTCAAATTCCGATCCCAATGTACCGCACATTGCGATCGCGGTGCATGCTGGCGCGATCACTGAACTATTTTTACTTCAGTGGGTACGAGGGAAGGGATCATCACCGGGAAGAGTGGAGGGATCATCTCGCATTATGCTAGCCATTGCTAGGCCCTCTTGTTGAATTTTGGAAAATAACTAATGTAGTGAGTGGTGGGGTACTGGCATGGTTTTCTGTCTGGAAGGAGATTTAGACCTGCATATGTTTCAGATGATGCCACTGCCACTCACTGTCTCTTGCTTAAGTAAAATCCAGATTGGTTTTACCTTTCTGGTACCGGCTCACCCAGGTAGTCCTGAACAAAGAGCCGTCAAGCTGTGTGCTGTTTCAAGTTTAAGATAGAGATAGTATTTTTGCTCATAATCGCATCGACATCAAAGTCGTGATTTCGCTTGCCCAAACTTTCGATTTTGATAATAATGCTTCGTTTCATACAATCATATTAAAATTAGCAAACAAGTTTTTTGTTGATGCCAATGCAAGGAGGTAATTATTTAGCCTCCAGTATGAGTAGTGTGAGTGCAAAATACTTCTGTTGATTTTAAAGATTTTATAGGATTTCCTAGAAGTGCCTGTGTGATTGTTTACTGAGTGAAAGCCAGTCTTTTTGAAATGATAATTATTTTTCAATGACAGATAGGATTCTAGCTGACAAGTAAGTTGTGGCTGGAGCAGTTTTTTTGTAATTCCATATTTTCTTAGTCTTCATATTTTCTGAATGTACTTACTTTTTTCTGTTTGTCGCAAGAAGTTTTTTTAATAGTCATCGAGGTAGAGTTATTAAGGTGTTTATTGTTGGATGGAACATGTACAGGAGGACACAGTGGCATTACGTTACGCTAGTTGCAGTTGCTGTTGTTGTACGCCCAACATCGGCCGTCATTTGGCTACCGTTGTGCGCTTGGCATGTATGGCATGTGGTGTTGGCTTCACGGCGAATGCTCGGGAAATTGCTAAGCCAGTACATCTGGAGAAGGTGGTGCATGTTTTCATTTTATGTTTGCTTCTGTTAATTATGCTGCCTAATAGTTGAATGGTAGACTGGTAGTATAATATAATAAGAGACACCACACTCACTATACAGAGTTTTGCAAATTTGATCTAAAATCATATTTACAAATTAAGTCATTTGCATAGTATTGGAAGAATTTGACAACATGGTAAGACTTATATACTTTGTTAAACGAAATATTATTTAGTGATAAACCAGATTTGTCATCGTCAACCATGTGATGTTATGTGATACTTTCTTATCTAGTCATTTCTTAATGTTGTCCAAATTTACTGTTGTATTTTGCAGTTTTATGGTGCTTTTGTTTTCTTTGGCGATTGACTGGATATGCTATGGTAAACTGGTTAATGTATATTACAACTTTCTGGAATTCAACTTCCTGTCAGACCTTGGAAGTTTTTATGGCACTCATCCATGGCATTGGTACCTAACTCAAGGACTTGTTGTTCTCCTTGGAAGTCACACACTTCCTCTGTTGTATGCTGCTCGGAAACGCATTGAACCTTGTTTCTTGGCAGTTATTGCGTGGACAATATTTAGTTACAGGTTTGTATACATTTTGCTGTATTCACTGTATACTGGAAACAGAAATGTTATTGATATATTCATGTCCAAAAATTGAGTGTACATACTTTACAGGTTGTAAAGTAAATATGATGTCTTCATTTGTTATATGATTCTCATTTATCAGTCATTTATTAGAAAGAAATTTGCTACTTTAATCAGTTTACTGTTAGCTTTTGTTGATCCATCAGATATATTTCTGTACTGTTTTATATGCTTTTGGCATCAAAATTACAACCATTAGCATTATTGTCTTTATTATGTTCTATCGTTGAATCTTTATTCTCATATCACTGCTGTATGTTTTCAGTCTGTTGAGTCATAAAGAATTCCGGTTCTTGATGGGACTTCTGCCGTTGGTCATGCACGTCTGCGGATGTTCTGTACATCAGTTTCTTGATGTTCCAGACATTGCAACGACCACAGCTGGCAACAATAGGCATGAGAATCAGCCCAGTGATGGTCTGTCAAGAACTAGGAAGGAGTCGCACAGTTACTGGAAAACATTTGTTATTGTCTGTCTGATTTCCACGAATTTGCCAATAGCATTGTATACGTGTTTGATTCATCAGAGAGGCACAGTCGACGTTATGACATTCCTTTATGCAGAGGCACAGAAACCCACGTCGAACAACCTGATGAATGTTTTATTCCTTATGCCGTGTCATTCAACGCCATTCTATAGGTACGAGCTATAAAGAAATCAGGCGTGTTAAGTGAGTAGCTAAGTAACAGCAATTTTTGTTATTGTATTAACAGTTCATGGTGTCAGCAGTTATTGTTGCTTGGAATAATATTTAATAAGCTGTGTTCAGGTAGATAGCATAGTCACTGGTTGTACAGTAGCTGAAGCAGATTTTTTGGTTGTGTAAAACGTGTAACATATTACCGGCTCTAAAAACATCTTTTTATTTCTAGCATATTACTTCGGTTTCAGCATTTTTGATGCAGCATTCCTAATATATATCTGACGAGCTTTAACTGCATGTTAATATTGCACTGTTTTATTATGTGATGTTCTGTTCTGTTTTTGACCCATCGTTGATCTGAGGGTTGGCCACACCATAAACGTACTGTCTCCATTTATCTCTGTCCTCTGCTATTCTGATCGACTCTTCCATGGTGAATCCTGTCCACGTCTTGATGATGTCCATCCAGGCTGTGCATGGTCTTCCTCGCCTGCGTGCACCTGGCATTGTTCCTTGCATTATCTCTTTCTCCAGGCAACTCCCTTGTTTCCTCATGGTGTGACTGTAGTATGCTAGCTATTTTGCTTTGACAGTCTTTAAAGTTACTTCCTTACTCCAGCTTTGTTGATGACCCACTCATGTGTTGTACGTATAAGTTTATCATTTCTCAATGCAGTGAAACTTCAGTGGATGATGGCATAGTTAGGAAAGATGTAATTGGCCGTATGTTGATGCGCTGAAGTATCACATACACAGAGACGAATAAAGACTCTCGATATAGTCACACAGATATGACCTGCTGTACAGCATTTGTACAACATTAGTACAAGTGTCTAATATTTATTATGCTTTTTGTTGTTACTGCTTACAGTCGATGTTTTGTGCAGCTATCTGCATCGTAACGTCACGATGAATTTTCTGACGTGCGAACCGAATCTTGCACACTCTAGCAACTACACCGACGAAGCCGACCTGTTCTACAGCAGCCCCGAGGCATGGCTTATTGGAAACAATTTCACGAACGATGCAAAGAACACTGACCTGCCGACACATCTTGTTATGTTTGACGAGCTTCATGCGCGAACAGCGGCGATGTTGCGTGATTGTCGACAACACTACCGGCTCTGTGGCCGGTTTTTCCATACGCACTTTCCGGAAGGACGTGTAAGCATGCACGTGGTGGTCTTATGCAGCATTCGGTGGACTCAGGCAGTTCGTCAGCGTTCCACTAGTTACATTCATCCTCCTACAGCTACATCTTAACAGCCATTTTCCGGTGAACCTGACGTAGTTGGTTTTCCTCAGTTTGCTTCGTGCACCTGTTCTGAAGCAGAGTTCTGAAGAGAACTTTTGGCGTCAAGTGGCAGTCGTTTTTACAGGCCAGATGTCCTTCATGACACTTAACACAAGCAGTGTCAAAGCACTGACGTGAACCATGGACAACTGTCGACTGACCTCACCCTTTGTTGAAGAACTGCTGCACTGTTAACAGCAGGAAGTGGTATTGTGCAATTTATACCAGTTCTTCAATGCTAGTATCGTTATCGCGGGCTGCACAGTAGCGCCAGACCTGTGTTAACAGCGACTGGCTTAGTCATTGGCAATAGGCAATTTCCCTCCTTCTGCACGCAGAATCGACGTCTCTTAACCGATTGCCAAAAAATTGCTACAGGTTCTTATGTCCACTACTTCTACTGCTTCTACAATGAGTGTTGAAGATATAGCAAATGAAACCAGTGTCATTTTTGAGCATGACTAAAAAGACCCATTTTCGGGGTTCATGATTCCCAAGGTAGTGCAGAGACATTAGTTAGAAGAGGTGGGATAACAAATTATTATTTAATAGCAAATTCTTTCCGCAATATCTCCGCCAAAAATTACCAAAATCGGATGATGTGCATTGACGTTATAGTGTGCGACGTCACTGTCGTTTTTTTGAGACACAGTATAGAGTTGGAACTTGTACTAATTTGGATTTATTTTGCTATGAGTAGAGCTGTAAGTATCCCACTCATGTTGGTGGATCATTTTTTGTTCTTTTTACCAGTTGTGCCACAGTGTGACTGTCACACAACCTTTAACTTTTGAATTTGTGGAATTCTCGAGTCAGCTGTTTTAGAACTGTGCCTGTTGCATAACTGCTATACTGTGGAAGCATGGGTCTGAATCACTCACAAATGATACTTTATTTTTGCCCAATAACATTACCCAAAACCTAGCTGTTTGAGATAAGGAACCACCCACACCCTTTATGCTACCCTACAATACTATTGTTCTTAGTATACGACAGTAGTGCATAATGTCAGCAAATAAGCTATGATGGTGAAAGTAAGTGTGGATGGTAGCTGCTTTTTGTCAGACTGCTCCTTAAGTAAGTACAATCACCACTGGATCTCAGTACCATCATTTCTAGTGACTGTTGCGATTTCGTTGTTGGTGCCTTACAGTATTTACAGTTCACTGTCACTAGTATACACACAATGTAGGTTCACATGACAAGGTATGTCACTGCCGTTTACTAGTAATGTCAGTAGTTCTTGTGTTATTGATTCACATGGCAGGTATGAAGAATATTTGTCTACACATAGCCTCTTTGTATCAAGCATTGTCAAATGTTTATTTTGTATTTTAAAAATTGCTAAAATATGTGACATTGAAAATTCAGTATAGTCTGTTGTAAAATAAATGCATTGAGTGGTATTAAATATACAACGTAAAGCTGTTTCTCAACTCAGCTGATAACATGTACATTTCAAAGCCTGTTACTAATTTGTACATATATTCAGTATAGTAAGAGGGGAGATTATCAGAACTGTTCTGTGTTGAATTTTGTACACAATCATAAGCACACTTAGATGAGCAGTTCTTACAGTTCTCTGGATTGGGTTTGTCACACTGGGTGCATTTCACTGTGCATAGCCTAGATTTTGTGCTTATCTGTGTGTATTTTGTGCTTTTGTTTTTCTTACTGCATATATGTCGTGTTATTGTCAGCACAGTGAATTGGATCTAATGGGATTGAAGCCCAGTCCTTAGGACCTCTCTTCCTTCAGTGCTTTGACACTGTTGGTTGGGTCTTTTGACCTATAAAACCCGTCCCCGATATGACCTATAATGTGTTTGGTGGGACGTTAAACCTTGCTCAATTCAATTCAGTATAGTATAATTACTAAAAACAGTTCTGTACAGCAGATTACCAGTATATGTTATAAACTATATTAGTAAAGACCACAATTATCTTTCTGATCAGGCTGTGCCTGCACAACCGTAGTGGTAATTAAGACAGTCCTGTAAAATCTACTAAACTGCAGGCTATTCCTCGCCCTAATGGCAAACGGAGATACATAACAGTGGTCTAGGCAAACAGTAACCAGCTAATATCGAGAACACCTTTTGATAAGCAAGTAACTATCATCATTTATTAATTTTTTCACAATGTAACTAAGTAAGTACGGAAACCTTTTATTAATGGTGGACAGACGCTGCCATATGAACAACAGTACATCATATTGAACAATAAGCAGTAAATTTGTACAGAGCATTAATTCTAATGGTAAAATTATTGTTACAAAGGTACAAAAACAAAAATAAGTAAAAACCAGTTGCCTTTATTATTACAAACTATTTAAAATTTTAATGTTTACAACACATATCATACAACGACATCTGCTGTGCTGTTGTTTACAGGTGTTGTGACTGAGTGTTAACCTAACTTCATTGGAATTCAGTATGTGACAAAATTAGCACAGATATAGAATGTACAAAACACTGAATCAATTCACAGTTCCACATGTGACTTAGCTGCTAATGCACCGGCATCAAGAACTGTCTGATTACTGATGCATCTGAATTGCCTTGTATCATACAATTACGTCGATCAGAAAAACTGTTCGTCGATGCCGTAGCCGGACAGTTCAAGATTTCTCTGCTGCATCATTCTGTTCTCGACTTTCACGGCGATGCAAATCTGCCGTTCCTGGTGTATTTTATCACATAGGTCAGCGTTCTCCAACTGAAACCAACAATAAGGAATGGTATGAAAATGAAATTAGCAACACTTTTCCCATTCCTGCTTTGTAAAATTTTCGACTGCGACTGCTTCACAACTTGCAAGGAAGGAAATCAACATTTTGGTTTCAGGATAATAACGAAGTTATTTAGGGTTGACTTGTAGCTTCACTATGCAACTGTTATAACAGAAAATGTTATGCATTTCTGTGAAGCTGGTTGCCATTCATACAGTAACTGCGACCAGTCGTTGACAATGTACGCGGCCTTCCTGGTGTCCTGGACCCGGACATCTACTGGCCAGCACAGCTTACAGTGTATGGCCCCAGAACCTGGAGCCGACTACCTTCAGCTATTCGACTGTCGGAACTTTTGTTATCCACATTCAATTGCCAGCCAAGACCCACCTCTTCCAGCACTAAACTAATGCTGGTTGCAGCTGTGTGACAGTGCTATATACACCACCGTCTAGTAACACTGACTTACCAAAAATGAGTTCGGCAATCAGCACTGTTTACAAATTAAAAACGGCAATAACCGGCACAGATTATGTTTAATTGAATCCTACGCAACATTGTCAATTACAACTTAGCTGCAACAAACCTCGAGGTCTGCATTTTCGCGCAGTAGCTGTTGAAGTATATCGCGCAGGTCGTCGTCGCCATCGTCGCTGTCTTCGCTGCTCGTTGACGACGAGTCGTCGCTGTCATACATGTCTTCGCGTATCATCTGCAGGTCAGCAAAGTCCTGCTTCAGGCGCTCAATCTCGCGCTTCTCAGTGCCTATCTTCTGCCGAAGTTCGTCACCTGTACGCATCATTCTGCTACTACTACTCGCTGCTCGGCAAGATACTTTTAACAAGAAACTCAGCAGATGCTGAGGCAGTGCAACATGTGAGCTGATGGAAGGAGAGATTATTGCCATCAAAGTGCAAATCACATTTTTCATACCACGCTGGTCTTCCTCAGTAGAAATCGGGATCACAGGATACTACATGTACTATATGAGTATGCTTCATCATGTAGCTATCCAAGACACTGACCTATCCTCGTATGCGCCAATGTCCACTTTTTGTTGCACTATGTGATCACAATCAACCAACATTAAAAATGGACAGATAGACAGATGGATGTCATGCTCGTAGCATAAGCACAATATGCATGTATTGCATGTTGCGCTAAAAATATCCTGAATACCGGTGCTTTTTTGTAAAGAAAATAATGCCATCTACATGTCTAACACTACCGGCATGTATCATCACAAAAAAAACTGTTTAAAAAGTACCCTACCAATCACTGCTACTACTTGCAGCTTTTGTTTAGTGGCGTAGTTTACGAAAATTAATTTATGTTAATTAATTCAACAGGTCTCCCAAAAATAAACTTGCCATTCTTTAATTAAGCATGGTTTTACAGACTGGATGCTCTTCGGTGGCCCAAGCAACAATACCAAAGCACTAATGGAAAAGCAAAACTGACACAATATATCATCCAAACGGCAAAGCCGAGTAGCAGATCAGTTTATGTTTATGTGATAGTTTAACAATTTCACAGTTAACCTATGGCGAGCAATTCCTCCTCTTCCATTACTAGCCGCATGTGTTCTTGTTCCAGTTCTCTTCGCTCCTCATCGTCTTCCATGTCTGATGGCTCCGAACTTGTTGTTCTCTCTGAATACGGCTTCTCTTCTGACAATGACAATGACTTCAAATTAACGACAATCTATTCAAATGCATTAAAAATACTATTGTACCTACCACGTCAACTTCATGACAACAAAATCAGATTTCTCAAGCTGGCGATCTCAGATACGTTACAACGGTGGAGCAATAAGTTCAGCCAAAGCAGTCATAGTCGACACAGAATTAGTCTTGTAGATCCCACAAATATGCTTTAATGGCAATTCACACAATTGTTCACGATGAACAAAATTGTTGAGTAGTTGTAGTTGAGCAAGGTTTAACGTCCTACCAAACACATTATAGGTCATATCGGGAACGGGTTTTATAGGTCAAAAGACCCAACCAACAGTGTCAAAGCACTGAAGGAAGAGAAGTCGTAAGGACTAGGCTTCAATTCCACTAGGTCCACCCCACTGTGCTGACAATAACACAACATACAGTGTATATGCAGTATGAAAAACAAAAGCACAAAATACACAGATAAACACAAATAAATCTAGGCTATGCACAGTGAAATGCACCCAGTGTGACAAAACCCAATCCAGAGAACTGTAAGAACTGCTCGTGTAAGTGTGCTTATAATTGTGCACAACTGTCGTATACTATACAACACAGAACAGTTCTGATAATCTCCCGTCTTACCTCCCGACAAATTGTTGAGGAAATATATCTAATATCGTTCAACATTGTTCTTTTAAACTGTTCAGCTCATACATTAACTTCTTGGCACTAATGTTGAAACGTTCAACCCCAAAGAATTACTGCAGATGTAAACAATGCTGCAGTTGTGTAACATGTCAACAAGTCACTGAAATTAAGTTAGTATTATTCATTCACTCACTTCAGTAATTGGCAAAATGTAATAAAAAGTCTATTTAGCATCCATCGAAACCGCTAAATAACTCAACTGCTAATTGGACTTGTTAGCAATACTAAAATTAAAAAAAAAACTACGAATACAGCAGACAAAACTAAATTGTTTAAATTATAACAATTACCATGCTCGCTTTCATCCAGATGAACATCATCAAGTATAGAATCTAACTCCTTTTCAGTTTCTTCTTTATTATCCTCTTTATTTGCATTCGGCTCCACCGTTGATGAGGACTCGTCACAAAGCTCAACGTACTCTATATCTTCCTTCCGTGTAGCTTTATCTTGCGCATCAAGTATATCAGACAAATGATCGGTTTCATCTTCTAAAACGTCAGTGTATGCATCAGAACTCTCGTCAGAAACAGAACGTCCAACGTCATCAGCAATTTCCAACTTGATTTTGTCGGTGTCCATCATTAACTGCGGTTTTGCGCTGGGCAACTCTGATGGCTCTTCTTGCACAGTCTCCGCAGCTGAAATGATGTGCGTATCGTCAGCTGTGTAGCTCTGACTGCTGGTGGGTTGGTTCAGCTCAGACTGCATGCCAACCTCCGCTGTTGGTGCAACTTCTCCATCACTGGACGCAACCACTACGACTGGCACCTGTTCCATTACAACAGTCGATTCACCAGCCGCTTCTTCTAAGTCCTCCGATTTTTCCGAAGATTCACCGCCTTGCATTCCAGTGTCGCTTTCAGCGACTCCCATCTCGGTCTCATCGTGATCAGTTTCAGTCAATCTCTGACTTGTTTCGGCATCCTCGTGAACATTGCCTTCAGCAGTTATTTCCACTTTATTCGCATCCGCTGCAACCAGCTCTGAATGAGCAGCGGAAGAACTAACTTCGTGAGCACCTGTCTGTACCGAAGTCTCTTTATCAGCTTCAGTTGGCTGAATGACCTCACATGTCTGCTCTTTCACGGGCACTGTCGACTGTTCTGTGGACTCGCATGGTCTACTGCTGTCATCAACTTGAGTTCTCGTTTCAACTTCATTATGTCCATCATGATCCTGTAATGGCAACTGCTGAGGCTGTTGTTGTTTCTCTGCTTTAGCTCGTAATATTTCTTCCTCGT
>Ga0209782_1002635_pt1 | contig 10073 bp, 7 predicted proteins | sample WorMetmaBAHAMAS1_FD_187390 | JGI IMG/M metagenome (GOLD analysis project Ga0209782, IMG submission 187390) | Marine gutless worms symbiont microbial communities from Max Planck institute for Marine Microbiology, Germany - Inanidrilus... | ecosystem: Host-associated > Annelida > Digestive system >...
TAATATGCACTTACTTACGCAGTAGCATGCAGCAAGAACATAATTCACTGCAGTAATCATTGCAATGTTTCAGCCACCTTTTATTAAGCAAGGCTGACTAGTAAGTTGTAATACTCTGTTAATTATGAAAGTTGTGCACTTTCACAGAGTTATTTTGCTATTTGCTGTTAATTTCAGAGTCGACTTGTTACAGCGATCCAGATAATTGCTGGTGGTCATGTTTTTGCTGCTGGAATGGCAACATACTTTGGAAATGAAACATGGTATGAGAAATATCTCATGCCGATGGTACTTCGCTTAACAAGTCCTGAAACTGGACATCGTCTGGCAGTGAAGGCAGCCCATTATGGTCTCATGCCCAGGGTTAAGACTGTCACTCATCCAGAACTGGTACTCATAGTTCTTATGACTAGAATGTTTAAATTGTTCACACGATATGACTCACATGTCTCCTTCAGTGCTTTGACATTGTGGTTGGGTGATAAAAAGGACTTATTGTCCAGTGCCACTTATCCCCAGTGTTTCTCTTCTAGTAAAAATGAAGGAAGAAAACCAAGGAGCAACCAGGTAATCAGTATTGAGCTGGAAAATAGTCATGAGATAGCCTAGGCACTAGGGAGCATATGAGTTGTATGCAGTTGGAACAGCAATGAGACACGATGCTGTAATGGTTAGGGCGTTGGTAGGGTTAGACTGATATCGTGTTGATGACCAATACCCGATACCCAACACTGTTGGCCACATGAAAAGCAAGATGTGAGAACAACAGTGAATCAGTGAATGAGTGACTGTGTATCTGTGCCAATACTAAGGAGAGTATCAGTCGATACCGCTGTCCACTCTGGTTTGTGAGCATCTCATATTTGATAATATCCCTGCAAGGAAGTATGATCAGTGGCCAAAATTTCACAACATCCTTAGTATGAAATTGAGACAGTAACCAAAGTTATGAACATCGTAGGACAAAGTTGTGATTATGTTGACTTGCCAAAAATCCTATCGGAAACTGGGAAGAAATTATGTCATCACTTTACGATAACCTATCAGTCCTAGGGCCAAATTCCGATAAAGTTAAGCCTACCGCATTGCTTAAAGTTACAATAAAACCTCAAGTCACAAACAGTGAACATCACTGAGTGAACTTTAGTTGTTTTAGTCTATACATTTTGTTATTTACATAAAATGTCACGTAAACATAACAAACATTACGTCATAATGAACATTTGTCGTGAAGTAAGTAAGCAACTGACACTGGCAGCAAGACTGTTGCCTGTTGTGATTGGCTGCTATTTTTAATTACGATAACATTACAATAAAGTTGGGAGAAACTTGGGATGTGCTAAGATTATTTTTGAAAATTAGTTTACAACGATTTTAGGATAATTTAGGATTTCCTAAGACCCTTAGTTATGATAATTTTATGATAAAGTTAGGACAGATTTATGAAGATCTTAGGAACATCTTACGAACCTTTGAAAATCGGGGCCCAGGATTACATGACACTCTTACCTGATTGGCATACCATGCCCTTTGTCGTGCCCTAGTTATTTTGTGTTAGTAGAGTACAGTGTAATACTCATACAATGATGTACCTTGGAGAACACTTTCATAATTTGGCCGTTTGGTTATGCTGTATGTTAAACAACCCATCCTACATGTTTGTTATATTGAAAATTATTAAGTTTACTATATTGTTGTTAGTTCCCAGATGAGTTAAGTTACTGTAAGTATGGGAATGCAAATAAGTTTAAACATTATTTTTTGTAAATAGGTTTATTGATATTGAACTTGTGTGTTTATTGGCTAGAAATGTCGTCTATGGAATATGAACTTTCGAAGTCCAATCGGCCTAGCTGCTGGGCTTGACAAGCATGGTGAGGCAGTTGATGGGATGCTGAAGCTGGGATTTGGTTTCGTTGAGGTCGGTTCAGTGACTCCAGAACCACAGGAAGGCAACACTTGCCCACGAGTCTTCCGACTGACAGAAGATAAGGCCGTAATCAACAGGTGAGAATTGATTCAGGTGATATTGGGAACATAAGCACAGAAATGCACACTGTTTTATCGACCATTTTTTCTGTTGATATTCGGAAGTTAAAGTATTCAGGTTTGCCTGGAAAATGGCTGTTGATTTGAAAGTGATACTGTTTCTACTTCACGGTAAGCGGTCTGGGTTTTTGTGGTATTACACATATGCTTAGGTGTTTTACTTACTTTATTTACTTAAGACATGATACTGTCGTGGCAGGTATGGTTTCAACTCTGAAGGCTTCAAAGTTGTGCACGGTCGACTGAAACTAAGAACAGAAACACGCTATGGTGAGCGTTATCATTACTTAGTACTCATCGCTGTTTTTCTCAGTTTCTGAAGCAATGAAATAACTCTATAACAAAGACTTCATTCCAGTCCATCATTCCATGCTTTGACACTGTTGCTCGTGTCGTGTTATGTCACAAGGAGAACAGCCAGACCACAAAACATGCACTTGTGCCAACTACCAATAATATTCAAAAGTTCCTTCCTGGAACAGATAGAGGAAGAGAACCGACAGGGAACTGTCTGACCTAGGTTCATCTGGAATGTGGCCGTTAAAACTTAGAAGGGAGATGGTGATGGTGTGTGTAGCGTATTTACTACCAGTGGTGGACTGACGAAGATTATTCATTCATACATGCACTCTGAATGCAGGATGTGAGGTACCTGACGACCGCAACATGCTGAATGAACAGCTATGGAGTCCAGATCGACCAAAGTTTCGTGGTCGGCGGTTTCAAGGTACCGATATCATGTATTGCGGAACTGTTTATGTTGCTGTCTTAGATAAGTTTCTCTTCTGCAGCAAGTAGCCAAATGACGGTGCTTATCGTGGAGTGTTGGCTATAGGTATACTACTGAAGCACTGTGGTAGCACCTTGAGAACGAGTCGCTGTCACTTTTTAAGCCTGTTCGTGTGTCCAAAATGTGTTTTTAAAAACTAGACTGTTGCAGTACCATAGCATGCCAGTTACTTTTGGCAGGAAATATCATTATTCAGTTGTTGATTATGCTTGGAAAGTGTGATAATACTAAAGTACCAATCGCATGGTTTCAACAGTGTCATCGTTGCACATAGTGTGCCAGCCCACCTGACTTCTCGCTACTGATTCACAGATTTACTATGAAACTAGCTATTAACATTATATTACTTAATTCACTATGCTCAGCCAACTGAAGTGAACAGTCTTAACACTGGATCTGACTTCTGTCATCTACAGAATTTGGGTCTGCAACTCTGCATGCAATAGGCCAGTACATAACAATGAACAAATATGCTATATACATGTAAACGAAAGCTGAGAGACATTTACTCCATACTTGTGCATCTCCTATGAAACAACGACAGTGTGTGTAGCACCATTTGGGAGAACTTGTCATCATCTACATTATTTGAATACCGGTATGTTAGTTGCCAGCTGAACTAGGACATTGGCGGTAATTCTTTGCTTCCTGGGTGGAATGGTTAACAGAGGTTGACTAGTATAGTGAATGGATGTAAAATGGTTGGTTGGATGTACATCTTCTCCAGACAGACCAAAACTCAACGTCTTTTAGCACCAGTCCTCCACATCGTCCTTGGAAATCTTATCTGTCTCTTTTACTTCCTTTACCTCCTGTGTTGTAGAACATTGGACAGGGTTCCCACTGACCTGGAAAGTCAGGGGATTGATTTGGCCAGGGAAAGTCAGGGAATTTTGCTGGTGATCAAGGAAAATTTCTATATATCATCCATGTTTTTCAGCAGTTTGATTGTTTCCTGTTTAGATAAGTCCACGCTGTTGTTGTGTGTAAAAATGTCTCTGAATAATTTTGAATTTGGTTAGGGACAGTCAGGGAAAAATTCAGGATATGGTCAGTGAAAGTCAAGGAATTTCATTTTTAAGATAGAGTAGGAACATTTTTGGACCCTGTCTGCATCATCTTTATGTCACATTTGATGCGATTGAAATGGTGATGAATAATTATTTTCAGAAGAAGGCATCGTTGGTGTAAACATCGGTAAAAACAAAATGTCGTCGGACGCAGCTGCCGACTACGTGCATGGAGTGAATACATTTAGTGACGTTGCAGACTACATCGTTATCAACATTTCAAGTCCCAACACGACAGGATTACGAGACTTGCAGCAGAAACGTGAGCTAGAACAGCTTATACAGAAGGTTTGTGATGAACTGCCTGCTAATTGCTGACCTGCTTTCCATTGCCATGTGTGTGCATGCAACACAGTTATTCAGTGTTAACAGAAACAGAAATGTCTGCTATAATTGACTCCAATTAAAGGAAACTTGAACAGATTGGAAAAAAATGGACAAAACTGCATTGTAACATATGTATGTGTGGACTAGGTTTATTTAATATTATTTAGTTTTATAGAATGAAGTATCTAGGGGTCGCTGTAGCCGACATTCATAACTTGGCATCATCTGTCATTGCCGTCATGTGAAATGACTGAAGTTAGTGTTAGGGTCGGGCTGTGCCTATGATCTATGATCTGTCCAGGATGTGCTGTGATGGCAGTGGCAGTGTTAAACATTTGCCCTGTCACAAATATTGCACAGACGGCATTGAACGAATGCAATGTTTTGTCAGTGGGCGCAGTTTGGTTAAGTTTGTAAGCTAAGAGTTAGAATCAGTGTTAGGGTTACCAGTAGTACATTTTCATTGCATGTTCATGCTTTTTTCTTATTTTTCTGTTTTTTTTTTAATGTGTTACATGTACTTGCTGTTATGTACAGACATTTCTCAATGCAGTAGCCAGTGGAATTATTTTAGTGTTAAAAAGACTTTTTGTTGTTGAATGTCATTCGCGCAGCTGATATTTAACACTTTACAGTTGTATTTCATTGTCTCAGGTAGTTGCTGCCAGAGACAAAATACCAGGAAAAAGGATTCCATTACTAGTAAAAATTGCACCCGATTTGAGCATGCCACAGAAAGAAGATATTGCTTCTATTGTTTCAAAGAGGCGGGTAAGTAAGCTCTATGTTTGCATGAGTGACTGATAGGACTGTGCTTCTATAATTCCTGTTTTTAATATTTTATGTCATTTATATAATTCTGCTTTCATTAATATATCTGCCACTTGCTTTTCAGTTGTTCCTAGTGTTAAGGCAAACAGAATGCTGCCAACCAAATGTTTCCACCAGTTTCGTTACAGGAGTGTACTTTTTGTGGATTTAACCAGCTGGATTGTCTTTGGGCAGTATTCAGATTGCTGCGGATGGATTTAAGTGTAGCTCTTAGTACAGGCAGTTATATTATGTAATATTATATTGTTCGTTATATTTTTTGAAGTGAGCTGACACTCGCTAGAAGTCATATTATCAGAGGGTTTGAATTCTGCTGAGTACTTTGAAGTTGTTAGCTGCAGTTAATTTCAAGTTCCATTTTTCTCTAATTTTGTAATATGTTACAAAAACCCTGCATTCATTATGTTACTAACTGTTTCATATGAGTCTTAATTTTTTGCTGAATTTTGTCATAACCGTCATCTTTGTGTACATTGTTTGGTAAACATGCACACAGTATGTTATTGTGTATATGCGCATACCCCTAATAGTTTCCAGTTCTGCAGTTTTCCGATCTAGTTGGGCTTTGGCTAGTTTGTGTAGTCTTCGGTAGAATTTATCGAGATGCATCCATTCCTCATCTTGTAGTATGAATGCTTCGGAACTCAATATTTCAGAAACAATGCAACATGTAACACACATGGTAGGTCACTGCACAATACTAGTCAGAAATCATACTTCGCAAGTCGACCGGTACCGTTGGCATGCTGCTTTGACAGTGGGAAGTGCCTGAAATGGTCTTTAGTTGCCTTTTGACTTCGGCCCTAGATTTATTAAATACTGCATTACTTTTTTATACTTCTCCCCCAAAAACGTGTGTATTCCCATACAACATTTCAACTCAGCTTCTTCCCAAATTACTTAGGGATTTCTTGTTACTGTTGTTATGGAGTATTTTTTAATTGTTGTAAGTTGTATACTGTTAGTCATTTGGTCTGCAAAATGTTCCGAGTCCCCTCCCGACTTAGAGTAACTCTAGAAAACTATGCTAATTAAACAAAGAAACGAGCACTATTAGCATTCACCATAGTCGTAGTAATAGCAGTAGTTGATTGATTGACTGAGTTAAAGTTTAACGACCTACTCAACACAAAGTACATGTAGATTAATTTGGGGCTGGTAGTATTGGTAGTAGCAGCAGCAGCAGCAGTGCAGAGAATGAATAGAGGTGCCATGATTTGTTCTGCTGCTGTGTATAGTCAGGCATTGATGGCCTAATCGTTTGTAACACAACAGTCAGTCGTCCTTCAAGTCTACGGAGTTCCGCCGCATTGATCCAGGAGGTTGGCGGTCTGAGTGGATGTCCACTCAAGCAAATGGCCACCGACACTGTCCGTGACATGTACACACTTACAAGAGGTTTGCTGTTCTCTCACTTGCACTGTTTCCCAACATGTTTATGTGCATAATGATCAGATTCTTTATCTGTAAAACCTTCAGTGTTATGTGTTCCCCTTTCAAAATTTGATGCCATTTTTTATTTCTAGAATTCCTATAAAGTCGGCATTTTATATTTGGTAAACAAACTGATCATGGCATGTACTCTCCAAAACACCATCTTGTGATGCTACTTGCATCACATATCTGGACAAGTACCGGTACATCTGCTGACGGCTGTGGACTGCATGACGCTGCATCACACCCAATCAACCATATCCACGCTCCACACAGAGCCGGATGCCGAGTGTGATCACCAGGCAACAAGCATCGGTTGATATTGAAAGCACTTTGCTGCTTTCTATGTTGGCTGTATGATTTTTGAACAATTGATCAACAGACTAATTCGTAAATGTTTATAATATTATATTTAGAGTCTAAGAATGTTTGGGGCTTGTTTGCATTTTTTTGCCAGGAGAGATTCCAATTATTGGTGTTGGCGGTGTGAGCAGTGGTCAAGATGCTTATGATAAAATTCGAGCTGGTGCGTCACTAGTTCAGTTGTACACATCTATGGTCTATGCTGGACCACCAATCGTGTCACGTATTAACAACGAGCTCGCTGAATTACTCAGGTAGAAAGATGCTGATGCTGTCTGATTATTTTTCCTCAGTTGGCTGATGTACTCCAGCTGTTTACTATTGTTTTGCTGTAAATTTTCTTCAACCAGATGAACTCAGTGGTTCTGTCTTTTTATTATTTTTTCACTAATGCTGAAAGGATTCATTTAGAACGGCTGTGGTTTATGAGTTAATATGCCTGTGATTCAGTTGTATGGGTGACTTTGTGTATATTGTGTTATCATTACTGTTATTGTTCTGGATTATCAAACATATGATCTGGGTTAACATGCTGCAATGGTGCTGGTGTAGGCGAGATGGATACAACTCAGTTTCTGCTGCGGTCGGTGCTGACATAAAGAAGACATTGTGAGATGACATGACGATGAGGTATGTGATGCACCGCAGCCGAAGCAGACGTGGTCAGTGTGGACTTGATGCTGCCATGCTAATCAGCCGTACTCAGAATGATGATTCGTCGATGTTTCACCGATAAACAGACTTTCGTCTCTCTTGCCATGTAACAGATAATATGAAACATATCTATCAGTGCTTCAGCTGACTAGAAGGGCATCTGGTATGCGAAATCTTCTGGTTACCTTGCTAAGTTCAGCTTTATGGGTCCAAGTGCAAGATGTACTAACTGTAGAAATGAGCACAGTTAAACAATAACTGCAGTAGAATATGGTATTTGTAGTGGACAGTTTAAAGCTATGATATTGGTATAATGGAGGTTAGTTGCATCTCGGTTCGTTCAAATAATGATATGAATTATTCAGCTTTGGTTGCAGTGATGTTAGATCATCGTGGTTTGCAGTGTAACTGAAAGACAGTGCTTGTGTTGTTGCTCTGTGCTAGACAGGTCGGCTAGATTATTGATATACAGTCAGTTCACAAACTATGTGAAGGGTGACTGTAATATGTGTGTGGACTGAAAATTTATTTAACAACTGGCATGATGATCGTGTTGTTTACTTACCGTACATTCAGTTACACAGCATTAGGCAAAGTATGTACCGGGTACATAAATGTAGAAAATGGCCAGATACCACACCTTTTACAACACACTGCCTATGCTGCTATTCAAAATGAAATGATTATCAGGAATGTTCACAGAATTTATACAACTTAACTACTAAAGTAGGGCACTTTACATGTAATTACTTGTCCCAGTTTTAATTTCTCAAGGTATTTCTTCTGTTAACTGAAACTTTACAGTGCTAGTGCAGTAATTAACGCCTTTATATTTTAAAAAGTGAACCACGGATTGAAAAATGAAAATTCACTTACATTTGTTTTCAATTTCTGTAGCAGTTTTGTTTTTTACTAATACATAGGCCCTCCTACAGACAGGCCTAAATGCTGTGATGAGTTAGTTTGACTATGTGCTGTGATAATGGTAGAGACAACCCACATAGCCACCAGGCAGATATCGTTCAATCATATTCATCAGGTAGTGCCCATATGGCATATTCCCCCAAGTTCTAATATATGATTCATTGGATCCGCGCGAGTATAATCCTGAATGACGTGTGAATGGATTCAGCCATTTTTGCATGGCTCATGGTCATAACTGACAGGCAGAGCCACACAGAGAGAGACGACATCGTGAGCGAAATCCATAGTAATACATCTAGCAGTGCTTGCTGTGCTGACAATCCAGGCTAATAATACTGTACAAGAAATCATGTTACTGCAAACAGATCACGTTCTGCACAACTGTATGAAAAGTCTCATTTTAAAAGCCCGGGCATAGCCAGGATTCTGTTAAGTTGGTACAAAGATCTGAGCACAGAAGTCCATCCACCTCGCTCTGGTGAGGGTCTGGGAGCACAAATCCCCCAGAAGCCAGAGACAGCAGCCAAAAATAGCACTGAAAATACAGCACAATGAAGTTCACGAGTTTTAACACTGCATTCAACTGCAGTAGAAAAACCTAAGAAACTGGAAAATATAAGAATAAATCAATATTTAGAAGAACGTAATACTGCAGGCAGCAACTAATGCTATTCATTACTGAAACAGGAAAAAAACTGTCAAAGATACTGCATAGCATTGTGTTGTAAAACATGATGCTTACATCATGATGATAATGCTAAATCAGCACTGGGTCTGTACTAGCCAAATGTGACATCACACTCCTGTGTCCTGACAGACAGACAATCAAATTAGTCCAAGTTATAACTTCCCACAAAGTCTCTTGTGTTTACTGATACCGTGCAACTATGATAACTTAATGCCTTTATATTTTTGAAGAAAATAAACAAAAAAAAACAAAATAAGAAATGTTCGTGAAATTTCATGTTTGTGACCCTAAAATGTGAAGTACATCACAGCTGTGCAAGCCCAGAAGAAAATTCAGCTTTGAATTTATTGGACAGAAGACACGAAACAATTAACAGATCTGATGAACGCATGGGCTATGTTAAGATATACATCACAGCTACATGCCAGCGCAACACGTGATCATTGCCTATAGGTACTTTAGCTCTGCATGGCTATACAACTGCATCATCTTCAGATGACGAAAACAGTCGCTTCTTGACAATGTATAGAACGGAAGCGAAGAAGAATGCAAGCGCGAGCAGTATCAGCAGTCGGTCGGTCCACTCTCGACGGCCGTACTTGGTCAGCAGCTTGTGAGAACTCTGAATGTGACCGCCCATGCCCTTTAACTCCTCCTCGGTGTCTCCCACCACCCTCGATGATGACACTGCAACAACACCAACGGACACTTACAACAACTGTGGCTCCTTCTGTTACTTGTGTAGTAAACTGATATCAGATCAGCTTACGGGTGCATAGACTTCAGCAGCTATTCAGGTGGGCTCAGTGTCTAGGTCGGTTGGCTTGGGCCTGAGTCGGCGGCCGCTCAGCGCTGGTCAAGCACCAATTTGGCTGCCCTGCGTGGCAGCCTAGGCCTAGATGTACAGCTGTCCTGCGAGACAGAAGTGTCTATATGACATTGT
>Ga0209782_1002636_pt1 | contig 10073 bp, 7 predicted proteins | sample WorMetmaBAHAMAS1_FD_187390 | JGI IMG/M metagenome (GOLD analysis project Ga0209782, IMG submission 187390) | Marine gutless worms symbiont microbial communities from Max Planck institute for Marine Microbiology, Germany - Inanidrilus... | ecosystem: Host-associated > Annelida > Digestive system >...
CCCCAAGCCAGTGCCTGGCTATGTCCCTGCTTCAGACATATGTTTGATAATTACTTTATTGCAAAGTCATTTGTGAGTTTGCCAGTGAAAGAGTTTTGAAAATCGGTTAGCATTTGGTGAAGTTGCGGACAAAAGTTTACTGTCCTGTTTTATGGTTTGTAGTGTAGTACAGATACAATGCAGGTAACACTGTTGAAGAGAACTCCCATTTCTTATTCCTAGTCCGATCCACCAGTTACCATCAGCAGTGGCATGCAGATGGTAAGTTTTTGCGCCAATAAAAAACGTTGGTTGCTGCCAACATAGTTTGACCTGTAAAATCATCATCAAACAGTTGTTGTTGATGATACCTCCCATTATTTACTAGACCTGACCATGATACCTACAAGACCCCTTTCATTTTCGTTCCTACTAAATTAAAATATTGAGTGCCATACCCCATAAAGGAGTTTAGGCAGGGTACTCATTTCCCTTCCTTAAGCCTTGAGCCCACTTTTTCCCATTTGCTGGCATTACTACTCTTTGTCCATAGCAAATTATATTGCTCGATGAATGGCATCTGAGGCATGCCAGGTGTGTGTGAACAGCTTGCCCAAGGTTGTTGCCCGAAAGTGGAATGACTGAGGGTCAAACCTGGAATCTTGCCGTAGCCATTACACCGCCAGACCACACACACATACCAGTACCTACTAAATGTAGATAGATAAACAAGTTTATCACTTTGCTGATGCTGTCAGACACTCGTGTAAAATGTTCTCCCTATGTGTCGTCGAACTGTAACCAACTATCGTATATGTTGGAACTGTGTGCATTTTTTGTGGTATATGTATTATATATGTTTTAACATGTGTGTCTAGCACATTACTGCTGCTGCTGCTGATGATGATGATAATGATGTACACTGTGTTATTGAATGCTGTATTGTTACATTGCAGGCATTGAACAGGTCGGCAGTGTACGGTATGTGGAAATGCTTTTTAGAACAAATCTAATTGCCATTGTCGGCGGTGGATCAAACCCTAAATATGCAGATAACACGGGTATGTATCTGCTGAATGTTACGGATGCTGTATATTAGCTGATGATGACTCATAATAGTGCTTATTTATTATGCCCCTGCCCTATGGCGATGCTGTGATCCATCCATCCATCTGCCTGTTTGTATGTCCAGTTTTCTAATTCTCTCCAGTTTGCTAGTTAGTGACATGTGCACATCGCCATTACACATGCATTTGATCGGGCAGCACAGTAGGCTATGTCCGCAGTGCACCATCGACTTAGATGCTCAGATATTGTTTATTGTCATAAGGCATTTATGCAGCTGGCATTTAAAAACCCAGTCCATATGTTGCAAGTATTTCACAGGGTAGTATATCGACACATTTTGTGGAGTTATGGGATGGATCCTTACTGATGACTTCATCACAGATTTATGATGGAGTCTGACGGTGAAACGTTTTTGACAGTCAGTCGGAATAAGTTGAACTGGATTCTGTAACTGAGTGAAAGCTAGTTCAGCTGAAGTAACACACATACATACAGAGATTTATACAGCGGCTTAATGATGAAACAAATCTCTGAGGCATTAGTAACACAGGTTTAACACCAATTAGTCCGACTGCAGTGTGACGGACACACCGGAGTGGCTTCATTGATGACTTTGGCAGTTCATCCAGAACGTGCTAACACAAGGAACAGCTGCCCGCATGTAATTTCGTGACCAACCCATTGACACATGCTGCGTAGGTGGCAGATGTGAGAAAAGATGGACGGCAATTGTTTTGGTGATGTGATATTTCATTGTGTGTAAAGAGTCTATGCAAATACGGTAGTTGCCCAAGTCACTAACAGTGTAGCTGAAATGAATATTGTTTGCTTGTATCAGGACCGTGACTGCCCAGTTACAGCCATAGAATACTCTTGTAGTTTAAATTGAGACATGCTGTAGGTGTGTGGTGCCGCGTTATGTCAGATTTCCTCTGCGTGCACGTTGGTTTGTTTAGTGCTAATCATAGACGACGCACAGAAAGACGTCGATAAGAAAATCATAATGGAGTTTACGTTTGTCCAGCCGGTGATGTCAGTACGACTCCGCATGGACAGGTGCGTGTATTATTTAGTACACACACACGCGCATACACTGTATGTGACTGTCAGATATTGCCGACCAGTGCAGGTACAGTGTCACTTGCCATACCAGTGTGAATACCATTGTCACTTCCTGTGAGTTACATGCACACTGTATGTAGAGTGTGTGTGTGTCTAATGGAGCGTTACGGCAGATCCACATTTCTGCCAGTGCTATTTCCGTGATGTATGGCTAAAGTGTAACAACAAAAACTGCAGTCACTCAGAAATTGCTGCATTTCTGTATAAACGCACTTCATGTAACATTCAGTTATCGACGTTTTCTAAGTTGTTGATTTATGTCGAATTTTGTTGAAACATGTCTTACTGTCTATTATGTTATTATATTCATACAGCAGCTCATTTGACATCTTGGCTAACAGTACTCTGGACTGTGCACACAACAATTGTTTGTTGACCCAAACATGGAGATGCTGTAGTGTGTACTGCTTTGAAATTATAGCGACTAAGTGTTTGCTGTTTTGGTTTGAAGACACCTATTCATGTCCGCTTTTGTTTTTTTTTTGGGGGGGGTGAGTGGGGTTGATTTGACTCCTAAATGGGCAGCAACATCAATGAACATGACAGCAAAAGACACATCGTTGCATTGAACACTCTTCACTTCATGATGTTGTGAATTACTTACTGCTGTCGTTTGCGTGTCATAGACTGGTCGTCGTGCTGCGCAATCAGATCCACGTATTCTCGTTTCCACACAGTCCTCGACGACTGTTCACCTGTGAAACGAGAGACAACCCGCGAGGTAACTGCATCTCATAATCTACTGATAATATGATACGTGTCATATATATGCAATTGAATGCCAGTATATACTGAGTTATGAGGTTACTGAAAAATCCTTCTATGGCAGTCTCCAAAAGATACCTTTTTTTGGAACAAGGCCTAGCCTAGAGTTAGTCTTTATGTAATATCAGATTGTTACACTGTGCCATATTTAGCAGTGTTTAGTCATGAAGAAAGAGATGTTTTGAATGAATTCCTAATTGTTATTTAATTGTAATAAGTTACTGATTTGCGTCTCCATCTGTGATCAACTTCTTGCATCTTGATGTCAGAAATCCATTTTGTCAGCTGTGACAACATGACACAGTGCAAGTAGTGAGTCAAAAATTTGTTGTCAACATGTATTCTCAGAATTGAGCTGATAGAACCTAGTTTTTCCAGTCAGAATGGCAGACCTCTCGACCACATACAGTTAAGTCCAGTTTCATAACTAGGGTTTTCAATATCCAGTGGCAGAAGTAATGAAGTGTGCCTCTCTCCCTCCCTCCAAAAAGTCATCACATACTGTAGGTGTGATGCCAACATTCCAGTCTTAAGCTAAATATATCATTATGGTTGTGCCGAGCCGTCGTCCCTGCAATGCTGTCATTCTTTTGTTAAGAGTACGCTAATCACATGCTTTATGGCTGACTAAGCTTACCTTTTTCTACAATCTGCAAAGTGACAACTATCAAATTTACCACAAAACTGAGATAGCTCATTCAGCAAACTTAACAGACTTATACTTTTGTGCTCATTAGTCTTAAAATAGTTAGATGAGGCTGTTTTATGTCCCCTCACCTATTCTACCTAGGGGGGGGGGAACTGCCCCCCTGGGGGCAACTCCGCTCCCCCCATTTACATCAATGGTTCAGTTTATCTATAGCTGGACATTGCGGTTGACTGCTGTAATTGCAGGATTATGTGAAGTCTGTTGCAGTGTCGACAATCATCTGATGGTGTTTCCCGCACACAAGCGCGGCAGTCTCCAACTGCTGGTTAGTCATCTGTCGTGAGTCTCAGTTTCCCAGTCATGCTGATTAAAAAGTAAAGTAAAGTAAATGGAGTATTGCAGTTCGCAAACATGCCTCACCGCTACGGGAACTCATGTGCCCTATGGGATCACACCACGTAACCTGCCTCTCGGCAGAGGTGACATTTCGCCTTTACCCTGGCCAATTAAGGCTGGCACTCAATTTAGCGACTCGGGGGGATGCGAGGCTGAGTTGACCTAGTTGGTTTGGTTAAGTTTAAATTCAATGGGACCGACACCAACACGGACTTTAGGGATGTGCCTATAGTGTAATTTTGTAAATGTGTACATGATAGTTTATCATGTACAGTACCCGTATACGTGTACACGTGCGCATCCCCAACGGACATCCTCGCAAGGAAAAGCGCGCGTCGGACAAAAGTACATGGAATTTGTCAGCAAGCTGAATGGGCCGAGCGTGCCGTGGCAGGCCGACTGCCGCGTGCGCCAGACACGCCGACTTCCGCGCGAGGATCCTCCCGCGGAAGTCGGCGAGGTAGTCGGTGTCGGTGTCCGTGTCGGTCCTGTGGAATTTAAGCTTTACACACCGAGGTGATACACCCTCCCAACGACAGTCAGTCATTCATCCCAGTACTAACCGGGCTCAAAGTAGAGTAACTTCGTTCATGTGACAAACGATGCTACCATCACAGCCAAGCCACTGATGATTATGTGACATTAATTTACTCAGCTGTTAACGAGCCAGTCGTAGACATCTAACTTCTTGCTTGATGCGGCCTCCTGGTGCACCACTTTGAGTATACGCTGCCTGAGGAGGACCAAGGCCGTGGCCACGGGCAATATGCCACGAACATTTTGTGAGTTGTGGACGTCTCGGTTTTGAGATATGTTTGCAGACAAGACGCAGAGATATGCTGGTCTAATACTTCACACCCCTGCCAGGGACCAAGTAACAATAATATTAGATTTTCCTGCAAAAATTCTAGACTGTGGAGCATGATTTGGTCAATTATTTACTCAGAAATGTAACGTATTGCTGTAGAACTAACTGACAGTACCTGCGTGGTGGCTGAGCTTAGAATTCTGATAGTTTTGATTCACTGCCACGAGACCTAACAGTGAGATCATACTGAGCAAGGACCATTATTATTCCTAACCCTATGATAGCGGGCATAAAGCAGTGCTGTAATCCGTCTGTCTGTCTTTCTGTCTGTTCAATTCACTAGGTGGCTAGTATGCCCATGTCGATCTGCCGTCGGCTGGGGGTGGGGGACATATTGCTTCGCTACATGATACCTCGTTGATCATTATATCCGCGTGCATTGCAGAGAGTGTGATGCGGCTGCATGCGTAGGACCTGTTGCTGACAGAGTCGTGTCAATCAACGTCGCCCGTCACAATCACTGCTCATCAGAACGACATTGCCGCGCTGGCGATTAATCACCAAGGCTCGCTCGTTGCCACCGCGTCCGTCAAAGTATGACCTACAGTGTCAGTCTTGAACCAGCCTCTTAGAGTCATTCTGTTGAAGTGCTGACTGATTGAGAAGGCTTGCTTTCGGGATAACACATTTTAGCCTTTTGGTCACTTTAACCAAATTTTCGAGCAGCTGCAGCAACCGACTTATTATTGCACTATAAAATTGCATGCATTTGCCTTGGTTGAATTACTGTTTGATGATTTCTTTATTAGAAACCCGTGCACTTATACTGATGGCCGCAAATGCAAACTGTGTTGTAAAATGATCGTGTTTCAGTGAGCTTGCTATTAATGTATGGAACTGACTGTCAGACGGTGTGGATTTTAGCTGTGTTTGCATTTTGAAATTGAAGGCACTGTCAAGTGTATTGATTTACCGTTAACAGTTATTAGTTACCCAGTTATTGCCATTTTATTTATTCGTGCAGTTGTTACTGCCTTTCTTTCCCATTTGATTCATTTTGTGTTATCCTGCTTATATGGTTTTACGTTAGTTTGTCAACGAATTAAACTGATTGTTGGCTAGAGGCCAGTAGTTTATTACTGCAGTGACAAACGCGTTTTGAATTTTTGTCCACAAGACGAAAACAAAATGCGAGTGAACATGAAAGATGAAAGTAGAATGACATGTAATAGGCATTTTGTTTGTGATGAAAATATTAGCCGCTAATCTTTGCACGCAGTGCCAGTTTATCCAGCGTGCAAGGGAAGATCTCTACCATTTGTACATTCTCTAGCTTTTAATGATCTGATGATGTATAATTCTGCTGCATAGTTACGTAACACGCGACATCGTGCTGGTGCAGCTGAATATGTGTGAATGTATGTGATCAGGGAACGCTGATACGAGTGTTTGACGTGTCCTCGCGTCGACAGCTGACTGAACTACGACGTGGCGCCGACACTGCCATTCTGTACTGGTCTGTCACAGTCTCACTGCCGCTATCTGTCTGTCTCTGTCTCTGTATGCCTGCTATGTACAGTTTCACTACTGCACATTGTCAGCACATTGTCAGTGCAGTGCGTAGTGCAGCTGTTAATGTCGCAGCCGCATCATTTTATTGTGAGCAGAATAAACTGTCAAAGAGATTAGTAAATGGTAGTAGGAAACAGCGTGACTAGACTCGATAATATATATTTTGCTCATAGAGTAATGTTTCGTTGAGATTGCTGTAAGTGTGTTTTGATAGAACTGATTAAGAATATTTTGGAGATGTTACACGTCAAAATTTGCTATTTTCAATCACTGTGACCACACAATAATGGATTGTGCACGCGGTGATGATATTGTTATTATTGTTGTTAGCATAACGTTCAGTGCGGACTCGGCATTCCTGTGTGCTTCGAGTGACAAAGGAACCGTGCACATATTTGCCATCAAAGACTCGAGCCTGAACCGACGATCGTCGTAAGAGTTAATTACGTGCATATTGTGTTAGGATCGGCTCTACAACTGCATGATTAGTCTGGTCACTTTTGTCGCTGAGACCAAAGACTTTTTACCGCTGTGATTGATGGCCATTAGCTTACGTGACAGTTTGTACATGTACAAGCAAGGTAAGGTAGAGATAAAGCAGTACAGCAGCTAGCAGTTTGTGATGACGACTTACAAACTGTTTCTACCACCACAGACTTCAAGAACAAACCAAAATTTATCTCTTCAAATTGGATTTTGAGATGCTGTAGAATTTTCGCATTTACCTAATTTCTAAATTTATGGCCTAATCAATTTTTTCAGATTCTATATGTTTCAGAATGCATACTAGGGCTATTTTGTGATGCACGTATGTTTTTACTCATAGTTCATAGTTTGTAATAGGTGCACTATAAATGTATTTACAGTGATGATGACGATGTAATGTCACTCTGAAATATAGGGGAAAAGTGGATGACCCACAACACTGTTTGGCGACCAACAGTAGATTACCAAATTTTTTATGCAGTTCTGCTTTGTAGTTACAGCTGCTTGAAAGATTTCACTTGAAGTCAACTTTTAGGGACTTTTCTATGGAATTAGACCCAAGTAGCAGCACCAAGAAAGTTGAAGTCATGTATACAACCACAAACATTATCTGATACAGAGTCATCAAAACTTTCTTTAAATTTAGATAATGATGCAAGATCAACCATTTGAAAACTCGATGGACACAACAAATGGAAATCATCAGTCATTGTCAGCTTCTGCCAAGGTACTGCTCAATCCTTGCCAAACTATTCTTTAACTTGACAATTCTGCTGCAGGGTCATGTTTTGAGGGAAATGCATTCATTAAAGTTAATCACTTGTAACTATAATATTGTGCATCTTCGCTTGTTCAGCAAGATCGTTTAAAAACACAAGCAGCATGGAATTTGCGCGATAGGTTGTGAAAATTTTGTTTGAAATGCACAAGAGATTTGCCCCTGTTGGGTAATTGTATTACTAAAATAGGGTTCCCAATATTTTGGAAGAAAAAAATCCAGGAGTTTTCACACGTTCATCATTGATGTTCACCATTCATTCCTTTGTAACACGAATTACAAATCCAGCGTAAATCGACTTATCATACCAAAAATTCCAGGTCTAAGATAAAATTTCAGGAGTTTTCCAAGTTGACAGATGTTCAGGAGTGTGGGAACCCTGTAAAATTCATAAAATTTTGGGGTTCCATGCCCGAACTCCTGCACTAATCAAGGTAAAATGTGGCATTTAATAAACAGCTTAATGTTTTCACCGTCATTAACTACGTTTACAAATGAAACTGCATGTTAGAGGAGACCCAAGTTTTCCTTTCAAAACACACTATTCCGGATAGCAATGGTAGATGTAATTGGCATGGAATGATGGAAGTAATGTATTAGTTAATATTGAGCGGTGCATGGCTGCTGTGTTGCGCCGTAGATTAAAGAAGATTGGTTTCCTCGGCCAGTACGTCGAGTCTCAGTGGGGTCTCGCTAGTTTCACCGTGCCTGTCGAGTCAGCATGCGTCTGTGCATTTGCCACTAACCACACAAACTGCGTTGTTGGTTAGTAATTAGTGTGTCCTACGCCGCGTTCTGCAGTCTACTGTAGGACATGCATATCAGTACAACGCTGCACACTAGTTACCTTGTGAATTTCAGGGTTCCCAATGACGCTGAAAAGTCCTGATTTTTGGAGACTGAAAAATCAGGCCAAGACAAGTACTGAAATTGGACATTGGTCCTGAAAAAGTCCTGAAAAGTGCTGATATTTGGTTGCAAAGGGCTGAAAAAATCAATCAGGCTACTACGACAGTTGCGGTGCTCCAGGTAGGCTGATATGAAGCAAATTATGTAGTAGTACTGTTACATTCGCGTTTATCATCGACAATAAGGCTGTTGCATGTAGTTTTACAGTGTAAAAGTAGATGCTGATTGTTTGGAGTTTCAGGTCATGAGAAGTCCTGAATTTTCATTCTGACATTTGAGTGGGAACCCTGAAATTTGGTCTCTATTAAACTTAAATTGAACGTCAGGGGTGTCGCTTATCACTGGTAAAAATATTGCTTCTTTTGAGTACTTGGATAAGCATCATGGATCTGTCTGCCTTAAGAGAACTGAACAGGTTTACGTATCTTGTTTACATGTGTATGCACAGTGACCAGTCTTGAGGTACTGTGAAATTCTCAATACATGTACTTCCCAGTACTTTGTGGCAGTCTTATCCATGCTGAGATTGTACTTACTTCATCTACAGTGTCTTGTGGGTGCTACCAGTACACTAAAATGCCTGTGCATACTCTGCCAAAATATTCACGATTCCTTAAACAAATAACCAAAAAAAATCCTTAAAACAGGGGACAGAAGGCCACAACAGTCTACTAAGGGGATATTCGATTAACGAATCCGGATTAGGATACATAGTGAATCCGAATATGGATTCAGTAAAAAAGTACATTCTGTTAACGAATCTCAATCCGGATTCAGTGAATCCTGCTTAAATCCCATTTCACTTCCAACGTGACGTCGGCGATGAGTGCCAACGATTATAAATGATTTAAGAAAGACAAACAGCATCTTGATAGTGAATAATTAAAATGTGCAAAATAGGAACGTCATATTACGTCACTGTTGTATTCGATTTACCATGTGAATCCGAATCTACATTCACTATGTGTCCAAATCCGGATTCCTTAATCTAATATCCCCTAATTAATGCCTGTGTGTTTGTCTGCAGCGGTCTGTGTGGATGGAACATTTCACAAGTACCTGTTCACACCAGAAGGAAGTTGCAACCGCGAATCATTTGACGTCTACATCGACCTCGACAATGATGCCGAATTCTAGCTCGTGTCTATTACTAGGCCGCGTCACTCTGTCAGATATAGCATAAGCGGCCCATTGGTACAGTTTACATTCTGTGTTCATTCTGTCTGCCTGTTGGTAATGACCGTGTATTTTGGAAAAAACAGCAGACATGATGATACCAGGGGTTGGCCCAAGAAACGATATATTCCATGGGGGTCCAATCCCCATGGGAAGGGGCAAATTTTGGGAGAAAATGGGGTGGCATAGTGTGACGTATACGTGACGCGACCTCTTCCCAAATTAGTTTGTGATTTGTGTTTGTGTTATTTTCATGCACTTGACTACTGTATGGTGTTATGTCAACAATAAAAAACAGTTTAATTTCTTGTATATGCTAGTACTACAGTTAGTATTGGTGATACAATAAATACTGGACAGATGTG
>Ga0209782_1002637_pt1 | contig 10073 bp, 5 predicted proteins | sample WorMetmaBAHAMAS1_FD_187390 | JGI IMG/M metagenome (GOLD analysis project Ga0209782, IMG submission 187390) | Marine gutless worms symbiont microbial communities from Max Planck institute for Marine Microbiology, Germany - Inanidrilus... | ecosystem: Host-associated > Annelida > Digestive system >...
TCGCACGAGTCGCCAGCGATAGGCCTACGAATTTCACGCTTGAGTGGATCCGTGGGTTAACACTACGTTATACCACGCCAGACATACATTGTAGACATAGGAGGCACGAGTGCGACCGTGGAATAATGATTATCAGCTTTTGGTCTGAGTAATAATAACTGACAGTTTAGCAGTTGTACTGCACTACTCACAACCCAAACTAAACAATCATAAGCATCAGACATCGCCCCACTTAGTACACACCTATGCCTGATCATTATACGAAAACATAATATCATCCATGAAACTGGATATAAATAATGTATACATTCTCCGCACAGCAGGACTGAGCCACGGCCACTAGCAATAAGCACAGAAACTAGTAAAGTTTGTAGTTTTTGAGATATGTGAGCAGACATATACACAGTACACACTGACATATGGACATAATCATCGCAATACTTCGCACCCCAGAGGGAGCAATGTAATCATTTATATTGCTATGAGGGTCAGTAGCTTCTTGGTTCTGCTCTTGCCATGGTACTCTGGTGAAGTGTTAACCTATAGGAGAACTCTTGTGCCAGGAGCCTTTATAAAGAACAAAACACTTTATTATTACTATCATCACTCAGCAGTTGTAGTGGTTGCAGTATTACCTTCATCAGCCTCTTCATAGTATCAGTGATATCAGTAAAGTACATTTCGACATCTGGTTTCATCTAAATAAAACAAAAACATCCCTAAAGATCTCTTGTAATTGTTTTAAAATACAACAAAAACCATTACCATGCATTTCAATGCATGCATATAAGCCCAACATCACAGGCAGCTATTTTCACACAAGTACATGATCCAATGAGATAAATAAGTTCTACCTTGGATGACAATGAAATGGAGGAGCAGGAGCTCTTGCAAACTCTGCATATGTTGGGATTGTCTACAAATTAGTGCACAGCAACAAATAAGCAACAAACAACCTTCACTCTATCTAGGCTAAAAACACTGGCAATATCATATGATAAAAACTAGAATGCATGGCAAAGCCTAACATATAGCCCGCTCGGTGTCGTAGTGTCGCCCCCTATCGAGTACTTATGAAAAATACCAAATTACTGATCACCGCAATGCCTAACAGCCCCTAGAAAATGTAACTGAACTAACTGTGGGAAAAATTATCAATGCCAGCCGTACAACTTCTTATGTCTTAAACTCCGGAGTCACTGAACCGATCTCACCAAAAATTTTACACAATGTAGAAAAATGATTACCGATTAACCTGCTGAAATCAAAACTGAGATATTCCCATTCGTTCAAGAATGCCAGTGTGCCGAATAAAGGACGATTGTGAAATTGCGATTGCGTTGCAGCTAACTGCGACTGCGTCGCAGCTAAAAGTCTACTCTCCAGCCTCTTCAACTCAAATGTTACTGGACAGACATTCACCAAATTTTTTTACATGATGTAGAGGCATTAATGCAAACATTTAAAAGGCGATGATGCATTTCATTTTGGAATGCCAGAGCAAAGAGTAAAGGCAGTCAATTTTGACGTGTGCAAAAAAGCTCCAAAATTAATTGATTACTATAGCAATGTCCCTTGCACTACTGCAAAACTTATGTCAATTTAATAATCCCCATATGTCTATTAATGCTGACAATTTGGTGAAGACTGGTCTAGTATTTGCTGAGATATTTGCTGGGATATGCCAAATTTTGTCATCTCATTCAAAAAGGTGCAGATGTTACCCTCATATTCTCGGAGGTTACTGTACCGATCTTGATAACATTTGCAAAGGATGTAGCTAAAATACTGGCACTGGATATTTTTGAATTGAAATGGTGACATTGCAATCCAATTAGGAATGCCACTGTGCCGAATGAACCTATGTACCCAAATGTTGCCCTAAAATTAGTTGCCATGGCAACATCCCTTGAGGAATCTGAAAAAGATGTCTAAATCGATCATGTACAAACAAATACCTATCATTTAATGAAAAAATCGTAAAAATCTGTAAAGTGGATTCTGAGATATTTGGTCCCAGAGCGATTATTTTAAAAAAAATTAGCGCAAGCAAAACATAAGTTTGCCGAGCGGGCTAAATTACATGCCATTTTCAATATTCTTGCTCTTAGTTGCTTACTGCAGATTGTCTGTCAAAGCAAATTCATGTTCAGAAATGACACTTACCAGCTGACAAACAACTACTGCAAACAATATGTCCACAGTTTGTTAAAAAGAATTGCTTTTTGACTTCAGCTACTTTGTCATAGCAAACGTTGCAATGTACCCAATCAACCATTGCCAGGTGAATATCAAACAGGCACCACACTACGTCAACACCTATGCAAAAACAGTACAATCAAGAGTACATCAAAATTTGGCAGCAGTCCAGTAGTGCTGCCAGTTCAAAAATGATGTCTAGAGTGTTAGATGCAGTTTAAGTTAACACATGCATATACAGGGTCGACCAAAACACGGCCTGTTTTTGAGAGTTGATAATATTGCTACAGTTAACGGGAGAAAGGCGTGTGATATTATGTCAAAAATTGCAGAATTTTCTCTAGAAAAAATATGAAACATGCATGTCAGTGCATTTAAATATTCCTGTCCTATTTTGCATAAATCTTCACAACATGCAAAATTATGCTAAACTTAACAAAAACACATGAATTTTGCTCCATTTTTAACTCAAGCATGCAGTAGAAGTAACAGCAACAATCACCTGCACACAGAATTTGTCTACACGAAGTCCAACATGTGTACTCTTTCCTGAGTCCAACGGTTGAGTAGCACACGTTGAAGCTAATGTCTCAATCTGTGGCAATGCTCCCCACACTGAATAATCCACAGGCTTTAGTGGAAAGATCCAGACTACTGAAGTCAGTTTTCTGGTTCAATGACACATGGGAGTACAGGTAAACTGACAGTGTAGCATGAATGGTGTGCTAATACTCCGTCCTCCTGAAACAGGAAGTCATCGTTCAATAAATGGCGAATGTCCGGCATCACAGTAATCCTTGCTCGAGTACATGATCAAAGTAATAGGCATCATTTATTTCAGCTCCTTGTCAAGGCCAGTTTCACCAAATTTTGAAACAGCAACAGAAACCGTAAAGCTCAGAGAGAAATGCTTACGCTCCATCAGCAGATGCTCAGCAGACGTGTATTAAACATTTGTGCAAACTAAGCAAAGAATATTTAAATGCACTGACATGCAAGTTTTATACTTTTTCTACAAAAAATCTGGAAACTTTTGACACATTACATGCCTATCTCCCATTAAACATTGCAAAGTTATCAACTCTCAAAAAACAGTCCAGGTTTTTGTTCGTCTACCCGGTGTCATGCCAAATACGTCCCAGTGCCAAATAACTCGCAGTACGAGATTTGCGCGACATGTGTGAATTAATTAAAGCTAACACTAACCCTAACCCTAACCCTAAAACCCTAACCTTAACTACCTAAACATAACGTAAGCAAAGAAATAAATATTAAATAAACAGTGGCGCACGAGACTTTGCGAGATCGCGTACGCGCAATGGCGCAGTTGAGAGCTATTTGGCACTGTGAGATATTTGATACTACACCGGTACATACATACATGGTATACACATGTATTTACATAATAAATCCATGTTAATAAACTATGACAAAATTGCACTGATACAAATTACGGCACAATCTAGCAGTTGAAACTGACGTGAAATAAAAAATGCGTGCCAAAGCCTAGCGTATAACCCGCTCGGCGCCGTAGTGTCGCCCCCTAGCGAATACAAATGAAACACCCTTAATTACTGATCGCCGCCTTGACTAGCAGCTCCCCCCCCACTGAAGGTACCTGAAGTCACCACAGAAGAAAATTCGACGCCGACTGTACAAATTCTCACGTCTTAAACTTCGGAGTCACTCAACTGAATCTCACGAAATTTGTACAAGATGTACAGAAATGACTGCCGATTACTCTGCTGATATCAAAATTGTGATCTTCCAATCCGTTTTGGAACGACGACGTGACGAATGCAGAACGTCGTTAAATTGCGGGCAAATCGCGGCAAAATTTGAACGTTTTAACAGCGAAAACTCCGAGATTGTTGGATGGAAGTTCACCAAATTTGGATATAATGTAGCCTGGTTATTGCCATTGAAAACTTTGAAAGTAGATTTATGATCGGCCTATTCGTTGTCGAATGCCGAAGGGAAGAGTAAAAATCATTCCATGCGACGCCGACTGTAAACTTCTTATGTCTTAAACTCCGGGGTCACTAAACCGAATCTTACCAAATTTCTACAAGGTGTATGAAAATGATTGCTGATTACTCAGCTGAAATCAAAATTGTGATATTCCAATCCATTTGCAAACACCAACGTGACGAATGAAGATTGTCGCCAAATTGAGGGTGAATCGCGGCAAAAATTGCACATTTTAACAGCGTAAACTCCCATATTATTGGACGGAAGTTCACCAAATTTGGACATGATGTAGCCCGAATATTGCCATTTAATCTTCTGAAAGCGGATTTACGATCGGCCAATCCATTGTCAAACACCGAAGCGAGGAGTAAGGTCGTTCCTGGTGATGTCTGCGACCATCCTCTAAATTTAACTGGTTGCCATAGCAATGTCCCTTCGGCGACTGCTAAACGAACATTGGGTTAACCATCCCCACCAATACGTCTACCAAACCTGTAAAGTAGATCAAGATAGGTCCAGGACATTCTGAGATATTTGACGTAATATGCCGATTTTTGCCGTATCGCCGCAAAAGGCACTATTGTTCACAGCAAAAATTGTGGGATTTCTGGACCGAATGTCACCAAAATTGTATACAATGTAGAGAAATTCATTCCATTTAATCTTTTGTAATCAGAATTGCGATACTTGAATCCGTTTCGGAATGGCAGCACGACAAAGTAGATTGGTCCGCAAAAAACGCCAATTTTTCGACCTTAACTGGTTGCCATGGCAACATCCCTTAAGGAATCAAAAAAGAGAGATCCAGATCAGTTATATTCATTTGGTGCAAATATCACAAAAATCGGTCCAGTGGATCCTGAGATAATTGGTCTGCAATCAAAAAAAATATAGAAATTACGGAGGTAAAATATATAGCCCGGTCGACAGGTTTGCCGAACGGGCTAAAAAAACAGCAAAAAATATTAAAGGGTAATATTACTTGTGCATCATATTGCCAAGTATATGTAATACTAGAAATGTGTGGCAAAGCCTAGCATGTAGGTCACTTGGCATAGCAGTGTACCCCCTGGTGAACAGTAATAAAACACTCAACTACTGATCGCCACAGTCTAGCAGTGCCGCCACTTAGCGAACGTAGCTGAAGTAACACTAGTAAAAACTAATGCCTACTGTACACATTCTTATAAACTCTGGGATCACTGCACTGAATGCCATGAAATTTCTACACGATGTAGAGAAATGATTACTGATTAATATGCTGAAATCAAAATTGCGATATTCGAATCTACTAAACCGATTTTCAAAATTTTTACACCATATGAAAGTTATTTGATCTGCATTTTATCGATCCGGACCTCTATTTCTGATTCCTCAAGGGACGTTGCCATGGCAACCAAGTTTGGACAAAATTGGCAAAATGACTAATCAGTCCAGTAACCCCAGAAATTACGAAGGGAAAACTGTAACTTTTGGGACGAGACAATAAAAATTGGCATAGGCTATCCCACCAAATATCTCAGCAAGTACTGGATCGCTTTTTTACAAAATTTTTAACATTGGTAGACATATGTAGTGACTATAAAATTGGCGTAAGTCGCTCAGAACCAAAACTGCATAATTTGCGCAAACAGTGAGCCGTTAACTGAGTAGTAAGTAACTTTACTAGCAACTGAATAAAGTGATTTGGACGTCGACGACTAACAGGTACTGCGGGCAGCTAAATTAGCTGAGCTAATAATTTATTTTGACTACAATAAAATACAAATACCTATATGTAAACGACAACTAGTGTCTCTTTTTGTCTCTTGTTAACTGAGACTGTGTTAAGCCACTCGAAAAAAACAGTTTTTTTATCCTGTTAATAGATGATTTTTGACAGGATATTAGCTACTGCAAACACTGCAATGAGAGGCGTCCAAACATGCTTATATAACACTACAAGAGAGCCTAGCAGTAGCTAGCATAGCGCGAGATGATCCCTCCACTCTTCCCGGCGATGATCCCTTCCCCGCGCCCGCATGCACTGCGAGTCCGCGACCGCAATGCGCGGTAAATTGGAATCGAAATTTGAAACCTAAATTAGCTATAATGCGCCAATGCACTTCCGTCACAGACAGACGGACACTGACATCGTAGCATAAGCGCGAGATGTAGCCAGGCCTATATATTACATCTCGCGCTAAAAATCGTTTTAGGCTGGGGCTCTGCCCCAGACTCCACTGGGGGAATTCACGACGCTCCCCCACATCCCCTAGTCGAGAGGGGGATACCCCCTTGCCATTCCCTTCTCCTTTGGCGTCTCGATCCTCGACCCTAGAGCGTATCGATCCTCGGCGCTTCGAGCTAGGCTCCCCACTTTTCAGACCAGTTTAGTTACACCACTGGGGGCCAGACCTCTGCGGAGGAGGGGGCATGGCCCTCCCCCGTTAGAACAACCCCTGAGTGTAGCCACACAAGTATAACTGTGACTCATAATCGAGATTTCTTTACACTGTTAGCCTAGTCATATGCCTCGTCTGCTTAAGCAAGCAGAGTCGTTAATTTACAGCTGAACTTTTCAACTACTAAGCTGTGGGCCAAAGCTTACGAGACCTATATACGCACGTAACTGGCTAATGCACTGTGCTGCCGGGCAATGTCAGAAACAGAAAAGGAAAAATGTCGTCTGCATAACTTATCCGTACAGTATTGTACAAAATTCTGGTAATTTACCCCATATTTATTTCTTACAAAAATCGCAACTTTTATTATTTATTTATTTTTATCGTCTGCACATCAACATTTTTGCCATAGATATCCACTAAAAACTCCATAGAATATATAACACACTGCAATAGGCTGTGTATACAGTACAGGCAGTCCTAATAGGGCGCGTCAGTTGTATAAGAATATAAATATGTTATTTCTGTTCCCGGTGAAAGACGGTAAGCTTAGTACAGGCGTCATTGCAATATTTAATGCATCATGTTACGGTTAGTCTTCAACAATCTAAAATTACCTTACAAAACAATTGTATACCTCGATAACTCAGCCCACTTTGTCCTTTTATTTTTGACTAAAAATGTAGATTTTGCAACTTTGACGCAAAACGCAAACTGTTATGATTAGAACCGTATTACTCATAACCGGAAGTTTACAAAATATCGAGTAAAGCTGGATCTGGGATAAATATTCTTTATTTACTGACGGGCCCTATCCTTACTTACTGTTCTTCCCGTCGGTTGCGTTACTTGTCGCACTTGAGTAACGGACTAAGTCCGACTAAGCGTAACGGAAACAGCAATCCATCATTCTACCCGTAGTACGGCACTGTACCTGTAAATTTGCTATTGCCTTGTTTTCTGGTTTGTGTTTTGTATAGGCGTGTCGCTCTGGTAACAACAGCGTGCAGTAATCAGGACTTCTGTGAATTGCCCTACTAACTAAATCATGCAGGGGTGCTGGCTAGCACTTGCTCATGATGTCAGCGGGCCTTAACTTCTGGATTAAAGCCCGCTGCTGACGTCATCAAATGCGGGCAAGTAGCTGCACGTGAACAGGGGCAAGGTACTGGATGCACGCTGTAGTGGACTGTGGCCCAAAAAGGGCAAAAGCAACGACAACTGTGTTGTACTTGGTAGATTGGAAAGCCACAATGGCATAACACCTAATCAAATCAAATTTCAAATCAAATTTATTTCCAAATGCAAAAACAGTGCACACAGCAAACGCAACTAACGAGGCTCTTCGCTAGCACTTCCGCTAATGTGTGAATATTAACACACAAGAAACTCTGCTATTGCAGAGAAACCACGCAACGTAACACATGTAACAATTTTTAATCCATACGTTGACTCATTACGAAGATACGAAAGGCGACAAAAATGCAGAAATTGGCGTGATTTGGGCCGGGTTACTGGGTCACTCAAGATCATCGGCAACATAGCAATCCGATAGGGCAGATGTATATTACTTCATATTCGACTTTAATAGAAACTTATACGCGTCTATCTTGTACATTTCGAGTTATTATTGCTTATTTCCCAAAAAGTTCAAGACGTCACGTGGCCGTGACCACGCCCACTCAAGGACAGTTTCTAATCCCAATGCTAAAAAATTACATGGCGAACCGTATACAAAATTTGGAGTCTCCTCCTTTAGCCATTCCATAGATATTTTAGGGGGACTAAGAATTTAAATGGGTCACGTGACGTAACCATGCCCTCTCAAGGACGGTTTGTCCTCGATGGCACGGGTATAGGCTAGCTATGATCAACCTGTGTACCAAGTTTGAAATCTCTACGCTCACCCACTACAAAGATATGAAAGGCGACGAAAAATGCAAAACTTTGGCTGGTATGGGGGGTTAGGGGTGCACCCAAGGTCATCAGCAACATAGTCAGTCGTTAGAGCGCATACGACTTCCTATTCGATTTTTAGCGCGAGATGTAATATATACATCTCGCGGTTATGCCACGATGTCAGTGTCCGTCTGTCTGTCCGTCTGTCTGTGACGTTTGTGCATTGTGGTCACAGGGTGCAATGGATCCCGGATATCTTTGCATGCTTGGATAGATAGATAGATGTCTTCGCTACTTACTGACAACGCCTCACCCGGATCGTCGTATGGGATGATGTCGGGATTTCTGGTGGAACAGGGGGGTATGGAAAAATTGGTGATTGTAGCGATATCACTTATTTTACTTACTGAGAGTCTGGACCGGAAACACGTGACAGTTTTGTTTATATCAACGATGTGGATGTTGACATTTTTTATAATTGTTCGTGTTGAAGATTTTTTTTAGTAATCTCGGTAGAAATGTATTCTATATCTGAAGAACTGGTTGTGCTAGAGCTTCCCACATCTCGCGCTATGCTAGCCATTGCTAGGCCCTCTTGTGATAGAAACTATGCGTTTTTCTTATACCATTTTCGAGTTATAACGAGTTATTTGTCGAAAGTGGCCAATTTTAAATGACCCCACCTGCATTTCATCTTTGGCGTCAGAAAACTATTGTGCCTGTGCTATCGTGTGGCATTATTTGCGTAATCCTTAGTTTAGCCGTTTTGATACAATACCGGCCTATCGAACAGCATGATTGCCAATGACATTGAGTGACAATGCATTAAGCCTCGTTCATACACACAGAATCCGGTGCCATAGCACACTCACCGCAACGTAACGCACGACACGCGTACGCACGACGCCACATGTAGGCCTAGAGTTGTCAACGCAAGCCGGCGACGTGCGGCGCCGTCATAATCTAACAGCCAATTGACACCGCCCGGCTATACTCGACGCGAACATGACCTTGTTGTGAATTCTGCTGACGCCGACTCGGCCGTGGCGTCGAGTCGAGGCGGACGGTGTAAACTGGCTGTAACGTCGGGCTTGATGTATAGCCAAACCGATGCAACGTACGCGCCGCCGCCGGAATCAGGACACTGCTTATTTCTGACGTGACTTACTGCAGCATGGCGCGTCATGCGTGGCCCGGTGCACGCGAGCGCTTCTAGTTTATTCAACGACGTTGCGGCGCGGTGCTGTACGGCGCCGCATGACGCCGGATCCGGTGTGCGTGAACTGTGAAAAATTAGATCAAGAGACGGTACTGAGATGTTGATCGGTGTATGCTACCACTCAACTAACCAAAAGATATTTGGCAGTGACTCTAGTTTGCTCTTAAGGCAACTACTCTGTGAAGTCAGCCAGTATCATGTAATCATAATGGGAGATTTTAACTATCCAGATATAGATTGGGAATCACAAGTAGCTTTTGATAGTGCACCGATTGAAACGAGGTTGTTTGTAGATTGTTTGATGGATAATTTCTACACTCAGCATGTTAAACAACCAACCAGAGGAAATTCAGTGCTAGATTTGGTCATAACAAGTGAACCAGATATGGTCGATCATATGG
>Ga0209782_1002638_pt1 | contig 10072 bp, 2 predicted proteins | sample WorMetmaBAHAMAS1_FD_187390 | JGI IMG/M metagenome (GOLD analysis project Ga0209782, IMG submission 187390) | Marine gutless worms symbiont microbial communities from Max Planck institute for Marine Microbiology, Germany - Inanidrilus... | ecosystem: Host-associated > Annelida > Digestive system >...
ATTTAAGCTTGTTGGGATGGATGTATCCATTGGACAATCTACATGATGCTGATGATGTGCGTTGTAGATTGCCAAAACCGGCATACTGGTCAGCATTTCGCAACCGGGTTGACTTGTTTCAGCTCCTTCTTTTAAGTAATGTGTCAGCAGCACGACGCCATTTGAACTTCTACTTGCAAATGTTTGGTGGGGACAGTCAAGCAATGATGGTCAGTCAGGCATCAGATCCCCTGATACAGGAGATCAATGCAGTCATGTCAGCCCCTCGAGAACTGCGTGACCTGTGCCGTCTGTCCATACGCAGCCATCTTGCGTACAGTGCCTGTGGTTCGGGCATCCTGCGTTTGATGTCTCAGCTTCCTTTGCCGCGATCTCTTATCGGTTACTTGAGCTATGTCAATGAAATGAAAAATGAATGGAATGATGATGATGATGATGATGTGGATATAGCGTTGTCATTTCAAGAGCTGTGATATTCATTTATATCCCTCCAGCTTGCTGGATTTTTGCTTGTCAGTCATACTTTTGAGCATAGTTGGGTTCCACGATACAGCATGATCTTCGCTGAACTCTGCTTTGCTTTTGCTATGTACATGGTAGCGCATAAAAAGTAGAACATATACACTTTAAATAAATATTTGCTCAATCAACCATCATGGTTGGTGTAGATGCCCGATGTTTATTTTTATTCACTCTGTAAACTTTACTTCCGGTTTCATCCAGAAAATTTGCTGATCATTTTTATCATCTTTTCTTGTCTCAGCTTGCAGTGCAAAAATGAAAACTTTATTGTCAGATATAGCCATGTTTATTGAACACATAATGAACGAAGTCACAAAGAATATCTAGTATCATGTCAGTAAAATTGCTATACTGCAGAGAATATAACTTTTTTCTTTAGTAGACCATACCTCAGGATCTGCAATTTTCCATAGATGTAGATATAACAGTGATTGAGCAAATATATATGTAAAGTATGTTTGTTTTACTTTGTTATGTGTGACCCTGTATTACAAATGCACCGGACAAGAAATGGCATTGGAGTGAATGCAAGTATGACTTATGCTTTTTAAACACTCTCCAGTTTATGTTCCGTCTTACAAAAGTGAATATTTGGGATTAATAGAGTGAATTTTTACAGTCCAGATGTCCTTCCTGTCATATCACACAAGCAACGGTGTGGCCCGTAAAATGTTCCCAACTTTTGTGCTAACAAAATAACAGTTAACGTCAAATTAGTCAGGAAAGAATAAATTATGTAACTGTAGACAGTTGTAAATAAATAAATAGTTATAGTTATGATCTGTTGAAGCCAAAGTCAGACAATACCAATGATTTAAATTGTCTGCCTGTGAAATTTGTGTTACCACTGCATAAATATGTGATTATAATTTAACACGATATGTTGCAGTATATTATTTATATGCATATGCACAGAAATAATGTTCTGCATTGCATGTACTGAAGTGCAGAAAGTGGACTTTTCATATGTAATTTTGTAAGGACTTTAATATCAAAAGTATATGAGAAGCTGTGAAAATTCTGATGCTACTGTGCTCGACTAACCTTCAAGATTTCAAGATACCTTCAATGCTTCCTCCAAGTTTTCCACATTTGTGAAAATAGAGTGTTATAAGTCATTGACAGCTTTATGTATATGTATATGTTGATATTGTTTTTCACATATTCTTATTGTTGTTGGGCTAAAGATATACTACCATCTCAATTTAATTGCTGGTTGCCACGTGAATCTGGAAAACAGAAATCTGGATTACCGTGCTTCAGTAAATACTCGTGTCAAGTGTATGTCCCACTTTGTTATTTGTCACTCTGTATGACAAATGCACTGGACTAGAAATGGCATTGGAATGAATACAGGCCTAAATGATGTTGTTTTCCCCAGGAAAGAAAACGAGGCTCTCCATTTTCTTTTTATCGGTTCCCCTTGGTTTAATTTCTTTGCTTGTTCCAAGAAAAAGGATTAGGCTGTAAATAATAAAATAGTATTTGACCTCATAATCAGATTGATTTGATCTTGAAAGAAAATTACAATCATGCTTTATTAAATTGTTAAAAAGAGATAATAACAATAATTTAGAAAATAACACTAATATTGTTAATCATCATTTTGAGTAATAAAATTATATTATTCAAATGGTTCGTAAAATAAAACAACTTTATTAGAGATCACTTGTAATGGGGCCTCAACATTTCACTGCCTAGGGGCCTCCACAGGATTTATTCCATTATTGCTAGTGTGCCAGTACATGTTTTTTACTGACTGGATGCCCCGCCAACACCAGTGAAGCACTGAAGGAAGTTGAATCGAAGAACTTACCCAAACTAGAAAAGTCACCTACTGGCCTCATTCTTTCTTCACCCTCTAACAGCTCTCGAGGAAAAGGGCATTGTTTCCTTTGCTTTACTCTGGCTGTTTGACTCCAACTTAGTGTCACACAGCTGCAGAATTTATAGGTTTAGTATTGAAAAATAAGCTTATACTTGCAGTTAACATTTATAAAATAAAGAGCTGTATTTAAAATACTATTGAGAGCTTGCCAAGAAATCTGGAATAAGTGCTGCACCAGCAATCGTATTGCTTCATATCATGTTGAAACCAAGTCATGGATATTGAGTAATGATTGATATGTGTTGAGTTACTGTGTACATTATTTGCACAGGAATTTGCTTACTTTTATAGCCACCTTATGCACATTTGTTGCTTGCCAAGTAGTAGAATTTTTTTGATTGTTTGCTGCCAATTTTTTTTGTTTCAGTTTTGTTGCTTTGTATCGTGCACTTTCTTTACTTTAATTATTTAGTTTATGCTAGTTACAGAAAAACATTCGTCTACTGGCATATTACAGTGACCTTGTTCCACTCACTTCTGACTGCACTTCTTCTGTTGGTTAGTATTTGTTTCCATGTTAATGACATTTTCAGCAGGTTCATTTGCGTAGTATAATTGCCAAACAACATGCAGTATATCTGCCATTTTAACAAGTTAATTACTGTAAACACTTACCGAGAGAATGAAGAACTTTTGTTCTTGATATTTACTATTTTTATGCCAACTATGATAAACTTAAACACTATACTTGCAAAAATAGTACAGATTTTATTAATTTGTATGATAAACTATAAGGCTAAATGCAAAACAACCCAAATTTTGTTGAAAAAGGTAAACGTAATCCCTTGATCCCTAAGGACCATTGAGGAAGGTAATGATCTTCAGTTTCTAGGCAGCCAACTTGCACGTGATGTTAGTCATACATATGTGCACACGCGTTGGCAGTAGCTAGTACTCTCCACCAGGCCCACGGTTTACCTTCACAGAACATCGCTGCTGTTTGATTGATACCAATTAGTGACAGAGGCACGCGAGTTTGAACAAGTTGAAACTTGAAAGTGGAATGGCCGTAAGTTCGTGTTGAAAGTGCATTTAACAAACCAAAGTGAAATAATAGCCTTAAAATGTCAAAATGGTCAAATCATTATTACTTTTTTTAACAAGTGTTCTTAATGGTTGCTAGTCTTGGGGTGAAATCACATCTGATAACTAAGCTGTGGATGGGTGCCAGTTGTGACTCCTTAGTGTTTAATGCCAGTAAGTAACTGACTCGCATTGTCTAGGAAGCTGCTATGATATTGTAACTCTTCTCATACTAGTCTCTTGCTATTTGTTAATATTATCGTATAGTTATTGTCAAATATGTGCATTATACTGGATTTTTCTTTGCATGAGTTGCGTATTACATATTATGTTATTATAACTCATCTGTTTCCGAGGTGATTTTGTTCAAATTTTAATGAAGAGATGAATATATAAGTTTCCTTCAGCATACACAGACCAAGTTAAGGGAAAATGTTGGTTGTGTTAGAAATTAAAGTTGTATCAGCTATTGATAAAAACAGTAACCAGATTGCTACCTGATTGCATGCATGCAATGTTGTTGTGTGTTTGCAACTTGCCATTAATGCAAGAAATTCATGGTTCTTAATTTGAGCTGAAACTTATTCTGTGTAATACATCATGATTACAGTCCACCTACCGTAGTGCTTGACACAGCGGTCATGTATTACTAAACGTCCAAGGAAATGTTTGTTTCTTTACATTGTTATGCTACCATTGACATCTGTAGTTATTAGTATAATCAAATCATTAATGCATCTGTGGCATATTTTTTGACACCCATGCTTTGTTTGTGGTGTCTGACTGTTGGTTTGTGCTAAACGTTCAACAGATATAGAAGTACAGTTCAGTATTCATTTTCTGAAATAAAGAATATGAAAATGTCATTATCTGTCTTTTTTGTAGTCTTAAACCCTAATAAGTAGGGTCTACAGATTTCTGTAGAAATTTTTGCCAAATTCTGCAGTTAGTTTACAAAACTGTGCATATTTCCATTAAACTAGAATACCTAGCAGTATATGGTCACACCTCTATAGGGTCTTAACACAATCAAAAATTTGTGCTCCCCGAAAAAGTGGGCCAAAGATCACCAAAATCGCTTAAGACCTTCTACCCCCTAAAACCCCCCATCATGCCAAATTTAATCGAGATCGGTCAAACCAGCTCGGAGAAAAGTGCTACAAAAATTGGGCCTCAGATAAAAATTTATTTTGTCACAGACGGACAGAAATGTGACTAGCACGACTAAAAATTGTCAAAATTCCATGGCTGACTCTGCCCTTTGCATTTGTAAGTAATTTCATCTGTATGCTGTTCAGATATTGAATGCTGGTTTTGATTTCAATTATTTTAGCTAATTAATAGTGAAATGGCTACTTTTAAGGAATATCACTATTTTTTGTGTGAAAGCACAGATAAACTCCAACCAATGAAACATTTCAGCTAATAAAAATAACATGACTGTACTTTTAATATTAAATCGGCTAAACTTTAATTTAGTTAAACAGCAAAACACCTTAGTTATCAAATCGTGCAACTGACAGTTATGTCTCATTTTTGTTTAATGAAATGTATGATGCCTTTAAAATTATCTTATTGGTGCACCTGCACAGAGGAAAATTAATACATTTAAAAGAAACTAACACAAGTCTGACATGCACTATTGGTTCAGTTCACTACGTTATATCTTATGGGTGCGTAACAGGTAAAAATGGCATTCAGCTGTAAAATAAATCGGTGTTATCCAGCCGCCCCCAGGGATAGGGAAATAATCCTTGAAAAACAACTCTCTCTTCAAAGTAACAGCACTTTTTACCATGCACACAGTCATGGCTACAGCATCAAAGTGTGTTACACGGTGGCTGCAGACAATTGCCATTGTACCCTAAACTCTGAACACTATCCATGGCTGACAAACCTAGAAAAGTTACAGAACTACTTGTTAATTAACTGGCAAAACTTTACTGTCCGACAGTTGCTTTGTCTCATTTTAATTTAATTGAAACTGTAATGCATTTAACATTTACATGTATGTACATTGTATTTTAACGTAAAATAACAGTAAGTGTATAATACCATAAGACTTAACGGTACACATGCAATTTACATGTAATTTCTCAAATAAAGTGCTTACCTTCCTGTAAGACAAGGCATCTATTATACATGACATACACACCAGTAAATACAGATGAGACTGGAATACATGGAAAAGCAGTTAACTGGACAAAACTGTTTGTCAACCATCTGCTGGTTGGGTGGTTAAGATGTAACGGCATCTTAAAACACCATTGTCAACACAATCAGATTATACTATAGTTTGAGAATTACCATTAAATTACAACATGGTACTTTTGATGAAAACTGTAATATTTTTGGAAGTATATTACTGAAATATATGTGCAGTTTTACAATTACATGACAGACAGATTAAGTGTTCAACATCTGAGGAGGAACTGGCAACAGTAGGTGACAGCATGATGGATACTTCATACGGTAGAAAGCTTATGGCACATACAGTTTTTCTAGTTGTAATTCAACAATGATCAACACTAGATTGTAATCAATCAAACAACTGACACGGAGTAAGTGCTTAAGCCGTGCACATTAAATAATGTACAAAATGCACTGATATGTAACATGCCACAGATGCTGATTAACAGAAGTAGACAGCTACAAAACTGCCATTATTACAAAGATGCAAACCATGGCCATATGCACCTAGCAATGCCAGTGTATTTCCAGTTTTTAGCGTGAGATGTAATATATACATCTCGCACTTATGCTACGATGTCAGTGTCCATCTGTCTGTCCGTCTGTCTGACGTTTGTGCATTGTGGTCACAGGGTGCAATAGATCCCGGATAACTTTGCATGCTTGGATAGATGGATGTCTTTGCTACTTACTGACAACGCCTCTCCTGGATCGTCGGATGGGATGATGCCGGGATTTCTGGTTGAAAAGGGGAGGGGTCATCTCTCGCTATCCTAGCCACTGTTAGGCCCTCTTGTCAACTACATGGCTTGAGAGGTACTTTATGATTTTGAGAGCTGTATATTTCATTACTGCAACATTGTAATGAACTGACAGCAGCTGTCTCAACAAGCAATAAAGGTATTTAAATACTTCAAATATGAGTAAAACTGCACTGGCCTCATGTTAGTGTTTTGTAACTACTGAATTGCAGTTATATTATTCAGCCATGCAAAAATAAAGAAATAGATCACATACTGCCAATATCTGGACATACGTTATTATAAATATGTGCTAACGTAATATTTATCAAGCAAACTGTGCATCAAAAGAGTTCAGGTCATTGCAGTACCTCTACATGTCAACACAGCAAATCGATTATCGCTAGTATTTTGGCTTTTAATGAAATAAACTTATTGACACCAACTACTGTAGTAAAACAAAGCTACTTCGACCTCTGTTATAGTGCTTTCACTCTAGGACACGTTGCTCGATATGTCGCTCAACATATCAAGCAACGTGTCCTAGTGTGAAAGCACTTAACACTTTCACAAATAGCCAAACTGAACTGATTGTTGTGAGTGATGTAAAACTAGGCTTCTACCATAACAATACTATATAGCAGTGAGATTTGGCTAACAACAATGAACGCAGGCTACTGAGTTTGTATATATGACATCCAACATTTCTGTGCAACATTGTACACAAAGGTATCATTATAATGATGTGCTGTTTGTCTGTGAATTCTGTGGCACCCACGACTGATAGATCTACGACAGGTGACACAAACCGAAAGCAAGCAAAACTAGATGATTTTAACTAGATGACACTCACTAGAGTGCATACCGCTGCAACTGCTGTTTCCAGCAAATATCAAGTATGGCGACTGTAACCCTAATGTTTCAAACTTTTTTATCCATAGATGTTCCCCAAATTTCATGAAAATCCATAACTGTTTTGAGTTATGCTGTTAAGAAGAAAACAAACAACTGGTTGTCAAAACATTACCCTACCAAGCTGTCGTACAGTAAACATTGGCGCAAGCTGAGTGATGATGCAATAATTTGTTAGCTTCACCGGTTACTTGGTTGTCTAGGGTTTAAGTGTTTTCAACATAATTGCGTTATACTGTCCTCAGAATTATAATTTATTATGCAAGTTAATATTTTCAACAAAGTTTATAATAATTACCAACAGAATTATGCAGTAATTAATGTCAAAAAGGAACTAACAAATTTATTTGCCTACAATGGTGTAGCATTCTGTTTTGGGGCCACAGTGGAAGAATCTGATGGCCTTCGGACTAGCTGCACCACCAGGGCCATAATTTCCATACAATTATTGGGGTCTGCTTTTCACGGTGCCGGTGCCAAAGGCACAGAGCTGAAATACTGAAAGTGTCAAGGGAGACGGGGAATGGGGAGTAGTTTCTAACGGGTCTGCAGGAATATCAGAAGCTCCCGGTAGTCAGAAGTTAGTCCCGTACTTGGGTCTGGGCTTACGCTCTGGCCAAAAATAATTTTCACAGGATCTAATGGCCATAAATAGATCTGGTGATATGTGTTTTAATGAATTTTTGGACATTTAATGCCAAGAAAAAGGCTGGTTGTGTGGTACAGTGGTAGAATGTCAATATCTGGCCGGCAAACTTCCCTGTCCCTCACTTGACTTGCAGCTGATGGGTGACCACTACTGTGAGTAAATCAGCTGCTACAGGTAAGCCAACCAGGCCAACTCAACCTTTCATCCCTTCTGGGTAGATAAATGAGTAGTGAGCTGGAATCGGATGTCTGCTACCATGTATACAGTTGGCGCCATCTGGTAAAAGCTACGTAAGTAACCGCAGGCATGGCGGAAAGTAATGGCAGCCTATTGCCGGGCGGATGGCTTAGAGTCATCTGCGGGTTGATTACCTGTACAGCGGGATCAGCTCCGGGCCCAACACTTGGTAACAAGTAAGGGAGAACTTTACCTTTTTAAATGCCAAGAAATGGGTACATAAATTTTAACACATAGGGAAAATACTGGGGCCCCAGGAACTATGTGACTGACAATAAAGGTCTGCTATCACTCATGTTCTTTTTCTTGCAATAACCACACTATATATTTAATGTCACTACCTACTAATTAAGTAAAACTGTAATATGCACAACACAGGTGAATCATATATGATACTGCAAATTGAAATTACACTGTTCACACACCTTTTCCAAAAGTTTTGTTGGTCTTTGAATTTTTGTTGTCACAGGGGACCTGTAGGAGGTTTGGGGGGCGGTTCATTGAAATGCCTGTAGATATGCCATAGATTGCCAAGATATTGCATATTATGAACCACGTGCACAAGAATAGCATGGTTCTAAGATGGATCAAAAAGCTACAATTTCATGGTATCAAAAGATAAACATGATTCACACAATGAATAACCAAGTAACTGGAAATGAAGCAAAACGACATCGCGAACTATGACGGTTTCAACAGACGAATCAGTGTCTTAAGATGCATGCCTCAACTGAACAGCTAATGAGAATACATTTGCATATTCTAACTGTTCTATATTGGAGTATTTCAAAGCAAGGTGACAATTCTACATGCATGAAATCATGCCATTATAGTTTTATTTCTTGTAACAATGACATAATCTAACTGTCAACCAATATAGGTTTTTGTCACTGCCACACACTAGGTAAGATCAGGTAAGATCCTGACATCTATTATTTTATAATAAAATACTTTACATCTGGGCATTTGACTTCTGTAATTTAATAGCATTTGTACAACATTCCATTTATATACAGTACAGTACATTACACTATAAACAGAAAACTAAAACAGCATGATCATCAGCAAAATTTACCGATTCACGAATTACTGACTCACCAACTGCTGTTGACAATTCATAATTTCCAAAAGCAGATTGGAATTTTGATACAAATTTGAATAACAACCATTTTATTAAAACAACAGCAGATTTTAGTTCATTTCTCATTCATACATTGTATGTAGCGGTAATATTCCACAGATGTATATACTTTATTTAAAAAAAACTGGACCCCTATTTCAAGAGACATCAATAAATGTGACGAATATTAATAAGTTTTGGTATAGACAAATCACCACCAAAGAGTGTCCAGTCTTCACGTATGTAGCTCATGACATTTGACAAACCGGATATCAATCATTGTACAAGGTTAGGTTACTTCCACGTCTGAAATGGCTATTTCAGACGTAGGTCGTGTCGAATAACAGGACAACTGTTGAATGGTGGAGACCTGTTTCTTTAGCAATTTACTGTACAAATCAGTCAGACCTTTCTTCCTGGTTAAGAACAAGATTGTTGACATCACTGTTTTTAGTCAACATCATGGCGTAAGATTACAAACTGTTATCGACCTTGCGGTCTCATTCCCACATTTCTAAACAGTGATAATGTTCCTCTAATGTTTCAAAATTCAATCAAAGTAGTTTTATTCCACTGTTCTACTGGAAATGTTCTTGTCCATCTCCTAGCTCCATACCCTTTATAGTTATATAGAATGCTTAATGAACACAACTGTCTTTGCTTAAGGTTGGATGGTTGGGGGTTTAATGGCGGTTTTAACACAATTTAGGTCACATTGTGCCTTTAAGGTAAAGACTATATTGTAAATATTAAGGATTTAATAGAGATTAATTCTTGGAGTAAGGTAAATG
>Ga0209782_1002639_pt1 | contig 10072 bp, 4 predicted proteins | sample WorMetmaBAHAMAS1_FD_187390 | JGI IMG/M metagenome (GOLD analysis project Ga0209782, IMG submission 187390) | Marine gutless worms symbiont microbial communities from Max Planck institute for Marine Microbiology, Germany - Inanidrilus... | ecosystem: Host-associated > Annelida > Digestive system >...
TGCATGTCCGCCTAATGACCTTGCATCAGCATGCAATTGCAGTCACTATCAACAGCCAACATATGACTTGTTACCAGCTGACATTCAATATCATAGTGACTATCATTCAAAAAAATTAAAAAAAAAACAACAAATGAAAACCCAATATATAACTTATTCAATAAATGCAAAAAATACACACAATACATAAAACTAGGATATGCAAAACAACTGGCAAATGACTAGCAACAACTGTCAGATGGCAAATAAACTAAAATTTCAAATACCTCGACATTCTAAAACTGCACAAGACAAGTACGATTATATTACAATGTCGACAATAAGCACAGTTACTAAGCTACACAAAGAATGACACATCAGCTGCATGTAAAATTCAACTGTACAACTGTTGTGTCTGCTGCATATAGATCAGTTAAGTTATATGTCTCAAATGTACAAAGATGCAAAAGTAATGTAACACCAATATATACAACAAATACGAAAATCACTGTAACTACAGACCATCATTTATTACTGCCATCATTATAAAGTAATTACGAATAACAATTCTACAGAATGTCTCGATTTTAGTAATCTGCATAAATCAACTACACTGTATGTTATCAGACTCTTTAACGATAAGTTATAAGCAGTGTTTATGTACCTATAAACACAACAAAACACCCATTTTCGGTATTTTATCCGATACTACCCGGGTAAGCTGGTACTAAAAAGGTACAAGAGGGCCTAGCAGTGGCTAGCATAGCGCGAGATATTGTTGTTGAGATGACCCCTCCCCGCGACGACAATGTGCGGTAAATTTGGATCGGAATTTGAAACCTAAATTAGGTATAATGTGCCAATGCACTTCCGTCATAGACGGACGGACAGACAGACGGACACTGACATCGTAGCATAAGCGCGAGATGTATATATTACATCTCGCGCGAAAACCAATCTGGATTTTACTGAAGCAAAAGACAGTGAGTGTCAGTGTCATCACCTGGACCATATGCAGATCTGCACCTCACTCCAGGCAGATAACAATGCCAATGCCCCACCAATCAGTTTTGTTTACAGACTGGATGCCCTGCCTACCGCTCAACCAACAGCATCAAAGCACTGAATGCATACTTCTGCACCTCCCAAACAACAAATATTGGCACAGATAAACTGCAGTACATGGAAATAAACAACAGTTACACGTGTTTAATGCTGCTCTTGATGTAAAAGTTTCAAGCAATCAGTAGCTGTGCCAGGTCACTGCAGGTCACTACGAGTGCAAGGTAGGTCAGCCTGGTCAGTGGTCATTCCATCTACATAATGGATGATCACAGCAGATTTTCCAACTTAACAAAATTCTACAAATGTTGAAATTAAAAAGGAAAAACTGATGGGCCTAATATTACTGTTTATTTTTGTGGATTTTTCTTTGTTAATTTACATTGGCTTATCATCCTCAGCTTGCTCACTCACTCAGCTGGGGTGACAGCTGGGTGAGGTAACTTTTCGGCAACGAGATTTAACCTGGCACACCATGATATAGTACGACAACTGCAAGCAGCATTTTGAAACCGTCACAGGAAGCACTTGTAATATAACTACAAGTCTATTGTGTAAAATAAGCACAACAAATTTATTTACAAGAAGTAAGCGTGCATGCTCATTACCATAACAGAAAGTAAAACTCAACAACATATTTTATGACACATTCTATGGCAAAATTGTCATGCACTGTGCATGAAACAAAAACAAAAGTCAGTATTCATTATTTTGTAAGTGCATAGTTATGGTATGATGTGTGTTCATCAAAGACCTATCAAAAAGTATATGACTAATGCACCTGCAGGTTTACCATTAGGTAGCAAATGGAAGATACATTCTGAAAACCAAATTCAAATTGAGTTAAGGGTTATACATTCCACTAGGCATAAAACAGGTTATTTCAGAGATACTCTTCCGAGCCAATCTCAGGCTTAGTAATGAATAAATTAAACCCAACAGAACAAAAGCAACCATTCGCTAGTAAAACAAGGATACTATAACACAAAATAAACAAAAACATCTAAAGCTAGGTGTGGTTGTCTTTTTCACATTCAACCTTAAAATGAAGCACATCACATTCTTACAGGGGCAATCAGATTCAAAAGACAATGTACGAGCTGTCTGTATTTGCTATTTAGTCACAGCTGCATTAAGGATGTTATTCTGAATGTTGCAGTGTTCTCTGCATTCTGTACATTATATATTACACAGAAATCATTCATGATATTTTGTTGCATGCATATTTTTAACTTTATCATGTTTTGCTACATATATAACAATATTAATTTTTGAGCATGAATAATAGTTTGGCAGTTATTCTGAATTTTCAAATTCCACAAAGCAGTATAGCAACATAATTAGGATGAGATGCATGTCTTTACAGTGGTGGACTAATGCACAGACCAAGTAGGTATGTGCCTAGGGTCTTGGTTTCCATGGGGGCACATTTCATAGGGGTTTGGGTGGGCTTGTTTTTTTTCGTGACCTAATGAAATTTAATGAAATCACAGCCAAATCTGCTCGGTCTCTGAATAACTCACTGAAGTCACTATTAGTAAAGTGATTTTCCATTGAACGCAAGCATTTCTTTGTAAAGTTTCATATCTTTGCATTACGATAAAGAACTCCTTTAGTCAGCAATAAAAGGGCCCCTAGCGTCCGATTTGGGCGGACACACGGGGGCACAGTGTACCCAATTTTTTTGCTGTGGCATGCCATGCTCATACTTCTACTGCCGCGATGTCCACGCATGCATAAGCCTTTATAAATTTACTCGTTTGACACCTTGAAGAATGTAGATACAACGTGTGTACGATGGGAAAACCATGCAGTGTGTGTGACCATTATTTGTCTTCGTTCACTCATGATCATGAACACACTGCACAGTGCACAACCATTATAGAACTGCGGAAAAAATTAAGCAAAATGCACTCCACAAGATGGCTACTTCGGCATTCAGATTTTACAAAATTCAATTCAAACTGCGGCTCTGTCCAGGACCCCGCTCTGTGAGCTTACATTGCTCACCCAGAACCCTTAGTTGGTTGGGAGGGATATCCCCTCCCTATTTCGCACCACCTTGTGTCTCGCTCAATGCATCTGGCATCGAGGATCGGTGTGCACTGAGTGTATGAACATAAGGGGCCTGTATAGACCCAAAGCTGCCTCTGTTAACCACCAAGCCAAATTTTTTTTACCCAAGCCATCAAGCAGCTGCAAACCGCCGCAACTGTAAATTTGGTCAGCCGCCAAAAAAATTAGGCTTGCGCACTGCACAATAATGCTTCGTGTAAGCATGATGATTGGACAGAGAACAACAGTTTACAAAGACTGCTATTTCAGAAGCCATTTGTCTTCATCAACACACAGAAATGTCATTACGATGAAAATGCACAATTACACAAAATTTCTACCCATAAACTGGTCATTACGTGCTTTTTAGCACGAGATGTAATATATACATCTCACACTTATGCTACGATGTCAGTTTCTGTCTGTCTGTGACGGAGGTGCATTGGCGCATTATAGCTAATTTACGTTTCAAATTCCGATCCCAATTTACCACGCATTGCGGTCGCGGTGCATGCGGGCATGAGCACTGAACTATTTATAGTTCAGTGGGCACGAGGGAAGGGATCATCACCGTGAAGAGTGGAGGAATCATCTCGCGCTGTGTTAGCCACTGCTAGGCCCTCTTGTCTGACTTAGCCAAAAAGCAGCCATAAATCTTGTCAAGCCAGCAGGTTGCCTAGAAAAAAATCGGCTTGGGGTCTAGGCCTGCAGGATGTCTGTGCCTAGGGCCAGATGGATGATTAGTTCACCACTAAGTCTCTACAAATATGCATAAACAGTTTCATTGGGAATGTGTCAGTGAAAGAATTTTGTGAATCTGTCTTCATCTACAGAAGTGTAATAAAAATGCAAGTAGTTGTTTTTAAAACACGGTGTTTATCGTGACAGTGACAATATATGCTAACACTCAGCTTCAGCTTCTGCTCAAAAGTCAGTCACATTCACTTTTTTGTAATATCTGGTTTTCACCTACGGTCTAACAATGCTGTTGGCACCACTTTTGGTTTCAGCCTAACTGTCCGCATTTAGTCAACCTGTAATGACTACACTACTAATGCGTCGTGTATGGTGAGTGTGTTTTGACTACATCACCCAGCCATGCATTAGCCTTAGTGCAGCCCTGGATTCAGTGTTGAATTGTTTCTCTGCACAAATTTAGCCACCAAACTAACGCTATTTACTACTAACAGTTTACTTGGTATGAATATATATATACATCAATATTTATAACACAGACTAGACAACAGCACATCAGACAGTCTGCTACAGTAAGCAGAACTTGTGCTTCGACAAAGTGTAGCATAGAGTGACATGAGAAAATGAAGAAAACACACGACCATTGTCAATCCACCGTTACCATGGCAGGGTTGTTAATATTGCAGTATTGCAACTTTTTGCAGTACTTTTTATCTGCAATAATAGATTTTTGCCATGATTTACTGAATTAAGTGCAGAACATTTCAAACTGATGGCTTTTTTCTTACTAACTAATAATGATGGAAATTTTGGTATCTTTGTGTACGTATTATAAAACATTGTAGAATTGCATTGAACACTGAATTGCTTGGAATATTGACCTCATATTGACTGTCAACTTCAGTTTAACATTTGCAGACAGCAAAAAGTAGTGCATTACTTTTTGTATTCACTACTGCAAAAAGCATTGCAATAGTCGTTGTCAGTACTGCTAAAAACCCTGCCTTTCCTTGCTGTATAATGATTAATGAATGAAACATCATATGAGAGGAAACAAAAGGTTACCACGGAAGTTTCAACAATAATTCTCCAGCAACGAACAATACAGCAAGCATTTTTAACATACAAATTACACGTTTGCATGCTGTTTCCACTTCTTTACTGTGAAAATGCACTATTTTGAAACACTAATTAATATTATGATCCACTGAATAATGCAGAATTTTATCCACCCCAGTAGATGTGCAGTGTACTGTGATCTGCACGTCTGTTCACAGTTGAGATCACATGCATTCAAGCACTACCATTAATGTTACACTATCTACTTGTACAACATCTTGTGTTAACCAAATATGTTACTTTGTCAAAACTATATTTAGTTACATCTTCAGCTAACAAGCATTAACTAATAAAATGATAGTACCAGGCACAAGACTGCCTCAGGTACTAGGACTTGGACTGCATCTTCTGTGTTAATCACCTGATTATTTTAGTTCTATTTTTATTATTCTTCTGTTATGGTCCTGTGAGACAAATAATAATATAACTACTCAAGAGCTTTGTAATGCCAGAATAAGCATAAAATTCACCCAGTACTAATTAACTACACGTATGCACTGAGTGCAAGACACAATAAATGACAAAATCTGTACAGAAAAGTATTGACAAAATTCTGAAAACCTTCACAAATGAAAGTAAATGAGCTGAGATGCACTGAAAATCATAGACTTCACAGGTTGGAATTCACAGAAGCGTCCATTTTTTACGTAAGATAACCAATTTCACAGCAAACATAACAGCGATGGAATCATGAACTAAGTTGTTCCTTATTCATTAATCATATCATACTGGCATAGAAGTAATAAATAATCTTCACTCCGTATCTACATAAAAATGACAAGGCTAACTTTACGAGGGTTGTTCCATAAGTAAGTAACAAAATGGTCTCATTGTATTAATTTTTATAAAGACTAATTGCAGTGGCACTGCTATTGAAAGTACCCACAAAGAACAGTGTTATTTCTATTCTGCGGGCACAGGAACTTAGTGCTAATCCAATCTATGGTAACAAGTGTTTTATGAGCCCAGCAATACATAATTGTTTTAATATGTTTGATTAAGATCAATAAATTGTTGTTGATAAAGAATAACATGACCATTCTCTCATTTTAACAACAACTGCATCAATTGCAGCAGTCGATGTTCTCATGCGGTTGGACCGGAAATAAATGTTTAAATAAACTGTAGCTTTTAATACAGTTTAACATTTGTCAACGTTGCAAAAGAATAAGTTCACTGATGTGCAAAATACTGCACTGATTCACTGTGTTGTAAGTACAACTAATGTCACAATAATGAAGTCATCTTCATAGCAATGTCAGCATACATGCCCAGGCAAATTCCATACATATTTTGAAAATTTACTGACTGACGCCAATTTGTAATTTATTTACGGAACGACCCTTATATTTTATGTATACGAAAGAACAACTAACATAAAATATTCAATCAACGTGGACAGACTGCAGTGAGCTGTACAGTGTGTGTACACAGTCTGCATTTACAGAAATGCAACAAACAGCATCGGTACAACTCTGCTGGACTTTCTCTAGTTATGATGGCGTCACTCAATGACGACGAACGAACCTTGCATCAAACCTGCAAGTCACAGTTTCATCAAAACTAAATTTAGAAAGCCTCAACCATGCCAACGGTTTCACATTAAGTCAGGCTAATCTATTCTCGTATTGTTTTTCTCAAACAACCTAATTATCATTAAAAATACATAACTGCTACATTTTAGATAAACTAAATTCTAGTTAAATGACACTGACACAAAAATGACTTCAGCATCTTCTGCCTCACACTATTTGTCATATTTTACTTAAACACACATATCTCACCCAGCACAGAAAGTCACAGGCTGTGCTCAAAGTGTCCATCCACAGCTCTGGCAAAAGGTCAAAAAAGATACACTAGTGCCTCACAGAGGTATCAATGAACTTGTGACTCCATGCATTGACACAAATTTCTTATAGCTCAGTAATGGCTCATGTAGCATATACAAACTTCAGCAGAATCGCTGAACATCATTTCCAACAGAAATCAAAAATTTAAAAAAAACTGATGCTCCACAATGTTTCTATTATCTGTGCAGTTCAATGATACCTTCATAGGTTAGGTTAGTATACCACACAAATAAATTTCTGCTTACTAGACATTACTTCTTCAAATATTAAAAAAAAACTTAAAAACAACATATTGTAAATTGGCAGAATTATTTATACTGAATATGTCAAGAGGCCATTTTTAGTTGATCACAATGCATTCCTACATTCATAATGACAACATCACTGTTATTTAGTGCCAGCATGCATAACATCATCATCATTTTAAAACAGGCTTGTAATCAAAGAACATCCAAAAATACTTGCATCTGCATGCGATCTTCACTTAAAGATAATTCTGTGAATATCTGTAAAAGACAAAAAATTATTTAAAAAATATAACAGAAATATATAAAAACATATATTTTACAAAAACCAGAAATGCATAGCAAAGCCTAGCGTATAGCGCACTCGGCATCATAATGTTACCCCCTTGTGAAACACACCCAATTACTAATCACTGCAGTGCTTAACAGCCTCATCCCCTAGCGAACATAGCTGAACTAAGCGTGGTAAAATTGTTGATGCCGGCCATAAAACTTCTTACGTCTTAAACTTAGGGGTCAGTGAATCAAATCTACAAATATCTGCAAAAAGTACAGAAATGATTGCTGATTACCTGCTGAAATCAAATTTGCGATAATCCAATACGTTTCGGAATGCCAGCGTGCTGAATAAATGACAACCATCAAATTGCGGCCGGGTCTCGGCACAATTTCCACTTTCTACCCCATTTTAACTCAAAAACTACTGAAGTAATGTTCACCAAATCTTCACATGATGCAGAGGGTCTAGTGCCACTATAAATGTGCACACATACAAGGCAATATGGCATTCTGTTTCGGAACGCAAGAGCAAAGAGTGAAGGCAGTCTATTTCGACGTTTGCAAAAAGGCACCAAAATTAATTGGTTACCATAGCAACCTCCCTTGGACTACTGCAAAACTTATGTCAGTTTTATAATTCGGACAAATCTGTCTACCAACACTGAAAATTTGGTAAAAATTGGTCCAGTAGTTGCTGCGATATTCAGTCGGATATGCTGATTTTTGCCATATTGTCTCAATAGTGCAAATTTGTCACCTCATAATCTCCATCATTACTAGACCAAAGTTCAACAAATTTTCATACAATGTAGAGGGATCATTGGCGCTATGAAGCTGTTCATCTATATTGTGACATTCCAATCCGTTTTGTAATGCCAGGGTGCCAAATAAAGGTCGTCCCTTAAGTTTTGCCTAAAATTGGTTACCACGGCAAATTCCCATAAGGTATCGAAAAAGACGTCCAGATCTGTAATGTCCAAGACTGGATGACGAGCAACTAAACAGTTGTCTTGCTAATAATTGCTGTTAACTGCTTTTGTGCTGTGGTCAATGACTGAAAAAATTAATGTATTTTCAGTTGATTTGTGTTGCATAATTTTTTAATCAAAATTAACTATTAATTAATTTTTAATTTTTGAAAAGTTAGTTAAAATTTTTGTAATCGTTACCAGCCTAATAATTAGCCAGATATGCTTGCCCACTGGCAGGCTATATGTTTTGCTTGTGTGAATTTCTTTCTTCAATCTTTCAATCACATATGCTCTAGTACTGGCTATGCAGTCGGTCAATTTCATAAACAACAGGCACTGCACAACAAGCGCCTAGCGACTCTTTCGAATTATAGGTGCTATAGAAATAAACTTATCTATCTATCTATCCATCAAATATCAAATCACCGCATGCATTTCAATGGTCATTTTCCACGATATCCATCGTTAAATGGTTCTCTTCAGTCCTCAGCTTTCTTCCTTCATTTGTTCTGAACAGAACCTTTGGGGATTTTAAGTGCCACAGGTTTTTTTCAGGGGCCATATGTCCTTCTAGTTTCTTAAAAATCAACAGTGTCAAAAGCACAACAAAGAAAATCACCAACTAGCCTCATCCTATCTTTATCCATCCAGAGGAAAGGGGCACTGAGCTGTCCTTACACTAGCTCTTCAAAGGCATAACCCTACAACATTGCAGCTCAAAATGCACGTGAAATTCAATCAGTCTTACCTGTACATCTGTCCATCTCTTGAAGCCATTGCAGGCTTGGAGTTAGTAATGGAGCTGTTGGTCCCAAGTGTGTAACCATTGCTGTACAGGCTGCCTGACTGTGTAGCCAACTGCAGCTGACTAGCAGCAATTCCCATCATCTGTTGTCCTGCATACTGCTGCCCTCCAGGCCAGACCTGTGAGAAGTGGGAAGGCAGCATGCCCATAGCTCCAGCTGCCCCTAGCATCCCCATTGGCACACCTGCTGAGATTGGCAGGCCCATGAATGCAGCAGCCTGGGCTGCTAATTGTGAGTTGCCAGTGGCAACCGATGCTGAAGTACTTGACGACTGACTGCTGGAACTGCTGCGATTACGATTCTTTGACTTGGGCTGGCTCTTAGCCATTGCACGCAGTTCCTTCAGGCGTAATCCTGTCGACTTCATATAGCGCTTCAGCTCATTGTCATAACGAATCTAAAAATTGAAACACTGTGCCATTAAGAAAGTGAAATGCAGTCAAAACAAGCCACTGACTTAAGTAGAGTGTGTCCACAAAAAAAGTAATACTAATATATTTCTTGCCCCAAACTTTGACTAATGCTGACCAATTTTCAAAATTCTTTCACAGGCAAATTTCAGAATGAATTTGCAGTAAGCTAATAATTAACGATTCCACCATTCCATAATTCCTTAAGCATATCACTGAACTAACTTGTGAAATAAGTGTGCTAAAAGATCACCATGCTCTTGAACTGAGGAAAAAACTGACATAAAAGACTCAGCCAGTTCAAACATGCACAGGATATTTGACTGTCTGGACAGTGGAATATCCTCTGCCTATGCAGAGCTGCTATTTGACCATCCATAACGGCTCACCGCTGCTGTTGATAGAGATAGCTAAATCCACTGCTAAGGTCCCAGTGGAGACAGCCATCTCTGCAAACAGCAGCGACGTAGTCACGACAGCCAAGACGGTAGATGGGCGAGGTTAGTGCACCATTGAGAAAAATCTCTCCACAAAGCCGCATTTTGGTTACCGATGATTGTCATGCTGCCTTTACGTAACAGCGAATGTCAAGAAATATTG
>Ga0209782_1002640_pt1 | contig 10072 bp, 7 predicted proteins | sample WorMetmaBAHAMAS1_FD_187390 | JGI IMG/M metagenome (GOLD analysis project Ga0209782, IMG submission 187390) | Marine gutless worms symbiont microbial communities from Max Planck institute for Marine Microbiology, Germany - Inanidrilus... | ecosystem: Host-associated > Annelida > Digestive system >...
GAAGTGGATTATTGGGCCCATTCCATGGGGCCATAGCGGTCCCCTCTGTCACGCGTTGTCGTTGTCGTAGACATCGATGCACAGGCGGCGCGCGACAGTACCGCTAGCGACATCTGCTGAATGGGCATGAGGCGGCTCGTTGTGGCGAATGGGCCCAATATTTTTCAAATGCTTCTTGTTAAATTCAACAGAGACACAGAAGTATGTATGAATTCTCCGAGCGCTAACATTACCTGTTGGAGCAGCACTTGGATCTTTAACAGGAGACATCTGCCTTGCTGCCGCAACCTCCGGCTTTTGTTCTATTTTTGACTTCTTTGTAGCAACTATTGTAAATAACAACAAACACAAACATTTCTTGGTAATGTGCATCACATAAGAATGCCTCTAAACAACGTTTTTCGTAGCCTACCAGAACCTACCAGGTAGGTGTTGGTATGTAAACATGGTAGTCACGTGATTAATATACTGAAAGCTGACTGGTCTAGCGTGAAAAATAAACTAACAGCCACGCCCTGTTAGGTTCTGGTAGGCGATGAAAAACAGGCCTTAAGTTTACGCTACAGTCACAATACAACCAATTCACAGCAGCAATAATATCGAGTCTTAAGGCCCATTTCTGAGCAGCTAGGTTTCTGGTAGGTTTTTTGTATGTAAGTAAGTAAGTAAGAATATTTATATAGCGCAGGATATCATGCGTCACACTGCGCTGTGATTTCTCAAATCCCAAATAAATGATTTTTCAGATATCGCCTGAACTGTCCATAGCTAGAAATCTTTCGCAGGCTTAATGGTAAACTGTTCCACAAACGAGGCCCTGCAACAGCAAAGCTTCTCTCACCAAATCTGTTATGGGTTCGTGGAATGTAAACATGGTAATCATGTAGCTGACTGGCCTGGCGTGCAAAATAAACAACTAACTAAACAACTAATAGCTACGCCTTGTTAGATTCTGGCAGGCCACCAAAAATGGGCCTTAAGCCTTTGGCGAAGTTTAAACCTTAACCACTCTTCAACCATAAAAACCGATTATATCTGTGCTTGTTAATATTGTGCATCTGTAGTATACAATATAGTACGGAACAAAACTAGTTCTAATAAGTTAACCTCTTATTCTCCACATACTCACCATTACTAACGCTGACGCCGGAGAGTCATGGTTATGGTCATCAAACTCTGTGTAAGTAAGTAAGTAGAAAATTTATAGAGCACATTACGCAACACCTTGAATGCACTAACATGCTCTAGTACAACACATGTCCCTAAAAGTGTGTCTGTCTGTCCGTGCTCTTGCAAAGTCGGTAGACCATGGCAGGCCCGCGGCATCCATTGACCCTTAGGTCAAAAGGTCAAGGTCACAGGGTCATTGACTGCACTGCTGGTATGAGTCAGCCAGTCAGTAGAACATTTTTTTAGTTATGTAGCTACTGTATTCGGAGATTTTTCACCAAAATGTCGTTAAAAAACAAACCTTCATGAGCGGGTTTCTGTTTCTTAAGAGGCGGAGTTTCTTCTTCATTCTTATCGTCATCATCATCCCCAGAATCACTTTTGTTAGACTCCAACGACCTCTTCATTCGTGCCGCTAGATTATCTTCGGTCTGTTTCCCCATCTTGCCCAGTTTGCTCGGCACTGGCGTAAGTTCTTGCCTCTTCTTGTCTGGACTCATGCGGCCGAACTGCGCTGTCACCTGTTGTTTACCTGAATATGACAGCGTTAGCTGGTTCGTTAGCTAAATAAACAAAAATAAAAAATTAAAACCAAAAAAAAACATAAAAGCTGCTCATATACATATGCGTAACATAAAAACATCATGTTAGCAGTCTATGGGAGGGGACGGGAAACTGTCGATAAAAAGGAAAATCTAAACATAAACCTTTGGTGACGGATTGCTGTATCTTCATCGGCAACGTTTCATTAACATCATCTTCTTCTTCGTCGCTGTCATATTCATCGTCTTCATTATCATCCTCCGAATCACTGTCATCAGGCTCCAACGATCTCTTCATCCCTGCCACTAGCTTATCATCAGACTGTTTCCCCGTCTTCCCCAGTTTGTTCTGCACTGCCGTCAGTTCTTGCTGCTTCTTGCCTGGACTCGTGCTGACGGACTGCGGCGTACCTGGACACCACACCAATAGACAATTTTCGACAGACGTCACATATTCTATGGCGAGCTACGTAACTCCAGTATAAACCACAGCGGCCGTGCTGGCCAGCCAAGCTGAAGGCATCGTCGATCACCGACGAACATGGCCATCGCTGACTCAAACGGTTATTTAAAATCAAATTATATGCTAAACATCAATAATAGTCGAACTAAACATTACACTTATTCTTACATTCAAGTGCAAACTTTTACAAAAATCGAGCGAGTCTCTGTAAGCAATCCCACAATGCAGCCATGTTTGTTGGTGAAGCCAGTCGACGGCTTCAAAGGCTTCTGCTGTTCTAATTGGATGTAAGAAGTCTAGTGAATATTTAATGTCTGTGGTAGAAACACCGGACAAATAGTAAAATCTTTTGACACAAGCCACAAGCATCAAACTGCTGGGTTCGTAGGGAATCTTCCAGTGTTCATTGGCCGTATAGGTTAGTAATGATTAGTACCTGTGTAATCTGTCAATCAGATGGACAAGCCAAACTTTTGTGGAAAAGCCGCCGGTGTACTGTCAGTAACCTGTTGCTAATGATTTATTTTTACATGTTTTAGCACACTCATGATGGCTATGGCCATGATGACAGCATTATAGATGCTGTTACCATAGTATTATCATTATTATTATTAAAAAACAATAAGTATGTAAGAAAAGAAGCAGTTTCTAACATAACCACATACGTATATGATCGTTTGCACAGTCATGCAGGCAGTAAAACTGCTCCAATAAAAACCTTCAAGTTCTTATCCGCAGTTGTTTGCTAATGCAGGTTAATATGAACAATGAATATCTTTATAACGGCGTGCACTGACATGTGTTCATTATTGCTAATCCACTTTAAGCTGGAAAATGATCATTAAAATGCACAAACTATTGTTCCAATTTAGGATTCTCTTTCATACTTTATCACAGGAGAGAGAGAGAGAGAGAGAGAGAGAGAAGATGTAGAAATAAACCTTTGGAGACAGGTTTCTGTTTCTGAACAGGCAATGTTTCAACATCATCATCGTCGATATCACTGTCATCTTCATCTTCGCCAATATCATCCTCCGAATCACTTTCATCTGACTCTACAGCTATTTACACATATAAAATAAAATTAAATAAACATTGCAACAAAATAAAACAAATGGTTCTGCAGCATATATTCAAGATACACAATTGTTGCAGCAAATCATATCGCATTACCTGGTGGGGTTATCTCTTGTCACGACATTGTCACACATTCGAAAGTGGACATAGTCAGTATACGCCCCACCTTTTTTCTTGCAGACGTGTGGAGGAGCTTAAATAAAAAATAAAATAAATTATTGTTGCAACAGTTATTTTATTTTACGTGTGTGGATGGCTTAAATACCCCATCATTCCAATCACTGTACACCATACCAGCTAGCAGTAAGCAAGTGAATGAGCAATGCTTAACTTAAGCCTCTTCACACAGCTGATGCCAATGTGACAAAAGTGTCAAGTTTCGTCGTGACTAATGGTATGAACTGAATCTGTGACAGTCTACAACTTGGTTAATTTTTAGTCGTTGCGAGCAGTTTTGAAACATCACGAATCCAGCTCACACTGCCAATGGCGACATGATAAAACTTGTGTCGCTCTGGTGTTGTGAATCGGGCTTTAGTCAATTTCAGGTAGGACTGTCTAGCTTCCGCCATCAGCACATTAAATCATACTACAAGAAATATGTCTACCAAGACACATTTAGTGCAGCAATTACTTTTTCTGGGAACAGACTCGAAAAAGACATCAGCAGTTAAGTCACGGTGCCTATTCTTTTGGAAGAAAAAATCCAGTAGTTTTCCAGTCCAATTTTAGAATTTTCCAGGTGTGTTCGGTCATAGTCCGCAGCCGAATATCAAACACATTTGGTCTGCAACAGTTACCTAACAGCTAACAAACAGCAGTTAACTAATCACAATAACAGCTGTTGTAAACGAAAAAGGTTTAAAATGGTACGGAAAGGTTATGCAAAATTTAGTAAATAAAATACGAGATATTCCTCATTGACGTTCACCATATAATATTCCTCTGTAACACGAATTAACCTGAAGTTCCAGGTCTAACATAAAATTCCAGGAGTTTTCCAGGTGAGTGGGAACCCTGTAAGTATCCAACCACAGTAGACATAGCATACAACATTCATAGAAAACTAACAAGGTTTGGAAGTAATGTTGAGACGTGACAGAAAATCACCAGCGACCGTCGGTTATAGAAGAATCTCGCCACACAATGTTCCAATAGAAACTGGAGAACTAATTCTGATACAAACAACACACACCTTTAACAACAAGTTGCTCTTTCTTTCCAGGTGACGTCTCATCATCATCATCATCATCATCTTCGTCGTCATCCTCCGAGTCAGTATCGTCAGCATCAGAATCCTGTTCACCTGGACGACACAACAAATTAATTCTTCAATACTTAACAATACTAACATGTTTCTAACCAACAGTGCATGCCAAATTAAGAGTTACTGTTTAACCAGTTGTTTCCGTTTATGAAATCGGAAACCTTTTTTTTAAAGTCAACAAGATGGTTTCCGTTCTTACACGCCATGCAGTCTGCTGATAATCGTTGTTATCACTCTGGCAGAACAACCACGGCCATCGCTGGGTGTGGCACGACCCAGCACCCACCTTAGCTGGCAAACAATTATCTGTACCTTCCCCTCACCCCTCAGGAACCGACAATAGTGACACGCGAACAGACTGAGACGGCAGGGAGATGAATTATTTAGTTAGCTGGTGTTTAATGTCCCTTTTCAGCACAAATATATGGCTATATCATGGACGAAAGATGGAGAGCTATCCCTACTCAGTATAGTAAGGCCAGCGATATATTAACCTCAACTCTGGCCGCCGACACCAATGTCGTGCAGTCCCACGCCAGCTTACATCTGCCAGCCACTCACGTTTCAAGACCCACTGCAGTATTGTCTCATCACAGCGCTATCAGACTCGGTACTGACGTATCTTTAAGAAATGAGTGAGTTATACTCTTCACCGACACTGCCGTCACCGCCGGCAACACAGCCATCAACATACAGCCCAGTTTCTCACGACAATCATGCAACGTGCATTAAGATGACCATCTAGAAAGCTGTGGCACATTTCACACATATGACGTGTGTGCAAGACATGAGCAGCAGCGACGCACATAATGAACACCCCTGGACGTTAAGCAGATGATCGTCAATGTCAGGAAGGCCTATAGAGTATGACGTCCTTATCGATTCAGATGTCACAAATGGAAACTGGTTAGTATCCAGTTTTCACTAAACGGAAACCGTTTTGGCTTCTGATCCAGTTTTTAACATCCTTATGCCAAATGTATAAGTTTTGTCATACCGAATCTCTGCCAGACAATATGGCCTTTGTAACACACGTCTAAGTGTCATCATAACAAATGCAGACTGTTGACAATCAACAAAAACGAACCTGATAATCTTTTGGTCAGTGACAGCATAGTTGCCAGCTATAACAGACAAACAGTTTACATTTGATTTACAATTCTAATTATCACACAGTCTTCTGCAAGAAATGACATCTGCAGCATTGAAATTATAACAGTATTATTTCTCGATTCAAAACTGCAACTTACATGCAAAATGCTTTAAACAAGATAAGTAAAGTCTGTTTTTGCTGTTCAATTGCAACTGGAATTTTAACACCAATTCCTTATATTTCACATTATAATAGCCATTTTAATTATGAATTATTCAACTCAATATTAGCATTTATAATGTGTGCATAGTATTTCAAAAGGGCTGAATCTGAGGTGCGGGAACTACTGTATTATAAACAGTGATTTTTGCTGCAGGATAGTGCATTTTTATACAGCAAAGCAAGTTACTGATCAATATATTCAAGTCCGTAAATTATTAAATCATGCTACACCTTGCATACACATGGGGGTTAATATGCTGGGTTACTATTACCACATTGTCCTATTCTTTGCAGTGACGTTACAAAAATAACGATAGTTCAAGACAAAACATATCATCAAATTTAACTCATCCTATAATATACTATTTCAGACAGGAAACTTTCCCAACAAACAACAGGTACTAATGCTGAGAAATAGTCATAACCACAAAGTTCACCAAAAATAAACAAAGTCATAACACAAATGCCTATTAAAGAAAAAATTAAAAAAAAACAACAAACTTAATCTATACAATTATCTGTAAAAATCTGTCACTGTTCACAACTGTCGAATACAGTACAGCATAAAACTGTTCTTGTAATCTTTCTCATTTCTTCAAAGAATCATCACTGTTTAGACGTTATTTGGAGGGAAGGGTCCACATCACAACCAGATGTGAAGTACGTACTCTCATCAGAGCAGACTGGAAAGGCCTCGATACCGGCAGTAGGACTACGACTGTATATAATAACCATTATTGAAAGCATAAGAAATAAAAAATCAACCTTCTTGGGTGAAAATCTTGTGTCTTCAGCTTTTAACTTCTTCGGATGACCAATCAGTGCCTAAAATAGTGAACAATGCATAATTCACCAACATAGATGTAGATCGTGTTATAAAATATCGTAAAGTTTGTAATTCAATATTAAAAGCTGCTTAACAGCCAAAGAACCATTTCAAGCATAGCCGACCTCAAAATCTTCTTCTGCCGAATCGTAAGTACTGCTGTCACTGTTTTCATCGTCGTCAAGTTTCTGCTTCTTACTTGGACTCAGAAGCTTGGCGGTGGTTGGTCCTGCAGCAGAAGCTGGCTTATTCAGAGATTTTGCCTTCTGACTACTGCCCGCACTGCTCTGTAATTGCTGTGCGTTCTTCGGAGATTTCTTACTCGACGGTGTTGTTGCTGCTACCTGCGAGCTAGGTGTTCCAGATTTTTGCTGATGCCCCATCTTACCAACTTTCTGTTTACTACCCGACTGAGACTGTGGTGTAAGACCTTTGGGCATCTTCGGCGTTGTAGCGTGCCCTTTCTCGGAAACTGGCGTCTTGTTGGACGCTTTCGCAGACTGTGGAGTCTCACCACTTACTCTCGTAAATTTTGGCGAGGCATCATGTAACTTCTGCGATCCTGGTGTCAGAAACTGACCCTTTTGAGATTTTGGTGTAATATTTTGAGCCTTCTGAGCCTGAGGTGTCACACTGTCTGACTTGTGTGATCCAGGAGTCTTCGTCTGGCTTTTTTCCAACTTTGGGGTGACACGCTGACCTTTTTGAGACTGAGGTGTCTTTTTTACATTGGCTGAACCCTGAGGTGTTGAATCGCCTTTACCTTGTGGCGTTCCGCTCTATTCAACAACCAGACAGCAAACATAACAGTGATTTGTACCTCCGACATACAGCCAAGCATGCATTACACAGCAATAATGCATAAAAAGCAAGCGAAATGACAGACAGTAAGATGGGTCCTGTTTATAGATAAAAAGCCCATTTCTGAACAGCTAACAGGGCGTGTCTTGTAAGTATCTAGAATGTAAACATGGTAATCACATGATTGGTATACCAAAAGCTGACTGGCCTGGTGTGGAAAGTAAACAAATAACAGCCACGCCCAGTTAGGTTCTGGTAGCTCATGGAATATGGACCTATAATTATTATAATTACCCTCTCCTTAGCTGGCAGCCTGTTCAGTGTTAGGCATTATTCAGTAATCATTTTAACATGCAGTGAATGGCATCCAAAGGGACACTACATTGTAAACTTGTTATTGCATACTTCATTATTATGTAAAGTGTGACATATGGGAGGGGGTTCTGAAAATGAATGATAAACAAAGAAAAGGGCTGGAAATGATAGGGAAAATTTTTAAGTGATGGACCAGTCAGTGTTCCAAACTTAGGATCTTTAGAGACAGTCTATGGCAGGCTTGACATTGAGGTAAAAAGTCGAAGGCATGGGTCTGATGTCGATACAACTGCAATGCAGTGACATTTTACTATTTTATTTTTTTGCTATTTAAAATTTTTATGATGCTGAAGTTCTGAAAAGGCTTACTTATATATGACTCTCAGTAACCTGCCATGGCAAAAACTAACAGACCACAATCACAAAGTACGGTCAACTCATCACATGATAATAGGCTGTGACGAGTTGATCATGTGATAGGCCACTGTTTCTGAGAAAAAGATTTAAACTAGTACTTTATATTACATAAAATATAACTACATTACAACAGTGCGGTTTCCAATGCCATGAAGATCTGCTATCCATTATCCACAGGATGCTGGCCATGGACGTAATCTAGTAAAGCAGTGTCACAGGTGTGAAACAGGAAGGAATTCTGCGTTGGTTTCTCGATGTGTGACTATACGAAACTACTTTAGCATATCCAACAAAGCCAAATCGGGCACGCACCTCATATACCCCGATTATCACTCACACAAAACAAGTACGTTTCATTGCCAACAGTACGACATGTTAAAATGCAAATATACCTTATTTTTGGATTTCTTATTACTGCCCGGTGTAATTGTCATCCTGCAGTGCGAAATATGTACAAATTTATCACATAAAACTTGCTAAAATATCATTACACACGCGAATTACACTTCTAAACAAAAACACGCAAAGAATAACTATAAACAGTTATTTAAATTATATTGAATCGATATTCTGGGGAAGAGGTGCGCGGATTGCCAAATTTTCACACTTAAAAGGAATGAATGAGATTATGAAAGGTTAGGCTAGAGTACTATAACGCGACGGTTTCAATTTAAACTGTAGGCTACGGACGTCAGGGGTCCGCAACTAATAAATTTTACAATGCCATGTCAAAAAGACAAGCTTTCTTGATTATGTTTATCATTATTTAGGAGTCAGTGCTATCTTTTCTCCACGTTAAACTTAGACCATCGACGACAATGCTGATCATTATCACATTCTCCTGTTTCTGAGAAATAGAATTAAACTAGTACTTTATATTATATGAAATAACTACACCACATATAGTGCGGTTCCCGATGTCATGGAGATCTGCTGTATATACATAAAGTGCATGATCAGAACAAAATCTGTCTAAACGGTTTTTAGCACGAGATGTAATATATACATTTCGCGCTTATGCTACGATGTCAGTGTCTATCTGTCTGTCCGTCTGTCTGTGACGGAAGTGCATTGGCGCATTATAGCTAATTTAGGTTTCAAATTCTGATCCCAATTTACCGCGAATTGCGGTCGCGGTGCATGCGGGCGCGAAGGAAGGGATCATCGCCTGGAAAAGTGGTGGGATCATCTCGCGCTATGCTAGCAACTGCTAGGCCCTCTTGTTAATGTTTTCTTTCTGGTAGTCTGTATCTCAACTCAACTTAAAAGCAAATTACGAAGGCAGGTGTCAAATAGTCAACTCAGCTCAGTTAGGCCTGACTCTCAACTCAACATGAAGTCACGGTGCCAAGCACTTCTATAATACGTTTAGGTCAGTAGGTCGATATCATTGTGATCTACCTACTTAGTTCTAAACATTAAAACCGATCATGAAATGATTTATCACTCCCGTGATCGGTTTCGTAAATCATAAGAATAAAAAATAAGTGTTTAACTAGTTTATAATTGTTGCCCTTGTTTAGCAGACATAATTGCTGCTGATCAGTGATCTTTACCATCAGAAAAACAGGAACTTTTTCAAGTTGGTCGACTGCCAGTGCCTGTTATAGGCTTTGGCCTAGAGCGAACACTTTTAGCCTATAAATCCTGCCACTGCCACTGCCACTCTTGAAGTTTCTGAGCATTTTGGTGAAATCCGTTTCATTGTCTTATTGTTGCAGTGGCTGTCGTGACAAAATTTTATTTATTTTTGTTTATTTAAAACAAGAAGCATTTGAAAAATGTTGGGCCCATTCACCACTGCGAGCCGCCTCACGCCAATTCACCAGATGTCGCTAGCGGTACTGTCGCGCGCCGCCTGCGCATCGATGTCTACGAC
>Ga0209782_1002641_pt1 | contig 10070 bp, 6 predicted proteins | sample WorMetmaBAHAMAS1_FD_187390 | JGI IMG/M metagenome (GOLD analysis project Ga0209782, IMG submission 187390) | Marine gutless worms symbiont microbial communities from Max Planck institute for Marine Microbiology, Germany - Inanidrilus... | ecosystem: Host-associated > Annelida > Digestive system >...
GAGGGGAGGGGTATGGAAAAAATGGTAATTGTAGCGATATCACTTAATTTACTTACTGAAAGTCTGGACCGGAAACAGTTGACGGTTCCGTTTTGTTTACATATGAACGATGTTGATATTTATCTGATTTTATGATCTATTGCATTATATTTAGAGAACGGTTTGTGCTAGAGCTTACCACATCTCGCGCTATGCTAGCCACTGCTAGGCCCTCTTGTTTGGTTATGACGTCATTGGTACCAATTTCAATACAAGCACTATGATGAAAATTGTAATTTTCATATATATAAAGTAATTGTGTATCAGTCCACTGGTTGCGGAGATATTGCATATTGTCTGGTGGCGTATTTTATTTTGAGCCACCCTGTACATGTACAGTGCATTGCATTCGCTTGGCATGCATTGACTCTGAGGTCAAAAGGTCGAAGGTCAAGATCATGCAGTTATCAAACGCACTGTTGGCGTGGGTATGCATGTCAGTTGTAGGCGGCGCCACGGGAATGGCCACTGTCGCCATGGCTGTACCACTATTAAGAGCACTATGGCCACCAGTGGCTTCGGCCATAGCACTTTTTGCACTAAGCCGTATTGCTTTTCACTGATAATCAGATACACAACTGCACAACGCTTGTAGAACTGCGCAGAAAATTAAGTGAATAACGTGCCAACAGATGTTTTCTATGTCATTCATATCTTGCAAAATTGCCCGGACCCCGCTGGGGGAGCCTACAACATCCTCCAGACCCTTAGTTGGCCAGGGAGGGGGATACCCCCTCTACATTTCCCTCCCCCTGTTTACGCCCGAACGTGCTTACAGGCCTATGGCCTTACCACCTTTCACAGCATACCGCCGCCCTTGACGTCCATAGGCCCGCTTAGGTTTTCTCAGTGGAGTAACTAAGAGGGGCAGAGGGGGCAGTTGCCCCCAGGCGCAGCATGCTGTGGGGTGCAAAACAGCTCCGCCAAAAATATTTTATGACTATTTTAATGACCACAAAAGTGAGTTTGATAAATTTGGTGAATGAACCAATAGTACGTTTGCTACAAGTTTTATTATTTTGCCGTATAATAGGCTACAGATAACACTCATCTAGCTTACTTTCCTTCTTGCTTTTGTGTTTCTAAGTCTACTTGAATTGATACAGTGTAGTTTTGCAGTAAATTTGCTTGTCACCAGGGGCGGAGCCGGGTTTTTACACTAGGTTTTTCGGCACCCGGGGGCAGAAGCAATGATGTGCGCCCCTTCCCCCCTCTGAAAGTAGTCACATCACTAAATTTACAAAATTTTATTTGATAAAGTCTTCGGACCTTCATATTGGGAAGTGTGCCCCTATACTGGGAAGGGGCGCAGGCACCCTACCACACACTCCATACCCACAAATCCTCACGCCACTGGGTTTTCTTCATCAATCATTTATCTTCCTTCCTGTCCGCCAGTATACGTTGATCTAATGGTCGCCCGTTGCTGTATAGTGAGTGGTGCTTGTCCATGCTTCGGATTTAAGATTTCATTGACACTGTACTTGTTGTAAATTATTAGTATTACTAATGCTATTATTGTTATTAATTTATTATTATTATTATAACAGCAAATAACGATGACGACAGTGAAATTGACAATGATATGATAATGTCAATGGCCCCAGTTGTCCTGATATTTCAACATCGTCTTGAAATTGTCCTGAAATCATATCCATTTGATAAGAATGTCCTGATATCGGCCTTAGTTGTGCCATAGCATGTGGCCATTTACTGTTTTAGTTGCAGCATTGTTTTATCTGGACTTGATTACTTGATACCTGGATTACATGCAACTAACAATTACAAGTCATGACTTTTTGTTCATTACTGTCGTTGACTGTCCTGTACTGTGTGAGATTGTGACAATTCATTGTTCCATGTGTAACGTTGCCTTGCTAACGTTTTTGTTTCTGCCATGTTGATCTTCATCACTGATTTGTGCACAGTAAAAAGTACAGTATACATTTTCTATGTGTTGAGCTTCTTGAGACTGATAAAGTGTCTTGAAGTTAACTACAAACTTGGTCCTGAAATTTCACCTGTTATTGCTGGGACCCTTGTAATGTCAGGAATGGTTACGATGGTCACACGTCCATGCTGTCTGGCCACCTTCTCTTTTCTTGTGAGAATAGGCCTGCTCCGTTTCCAGGCCAGATTTTGTAAAAGACGACTAAATCTGTGTTGTAATTTGTCGCGTTTTATGTTGTAGTTTTTTGTGTTTGACGGTTCGTTTGTCGTTGATTTTGTGGTTGTTTATTTAGTTTTGTGTTAGCCGAGGTCGATTGTATTGTTGTAGTCTTTTCTCCTGGCTTTAATTTTGATTTTCTCAGTACTATAGCCAAGAGATTGGCTGGGAAGAACATCTCCGATAAGAGCTAATTAGTGTTGAGTTGGGCGTTAAACCTCAACTCAATCAGTCAACCAATAACCGCTTGAATGACATTGTCTTCTAGGAGACCGCTAGTGCTGATGGGAAGTGTGTGGAGCCAGTCGTCACTGTGGGTGCCGCAGCTTTCAGCAGTCTTGCCCTGTGGTGTGGCTCGCTGTAGTGATGAGATGACTACTACTATTAATTATTATTATTATTATCTTTTATCGTTATTATGTGAGGACAGTCAGTTGTATTGTTATGCAGTGCTGAAATGGAGCAGTTTTTCTTTTATTATCAGCTACTTTAACAGTTCTGTTTTTGTCGCAGTTTCATCTATCTTACGAGGTAGCATTTTGAATAGCAGATTTTCATACTAAAGTGACTTCACATATGATTGCATTTGTTATGCTAGCGCTATTGTCTCTAATGTGTTACAGAAGTGAGGGAAGTGAGGTTTAAAAGATAATTGAAACTAATGAAATGAAAATTGATGACCATTTTTTATTTTGGTAATGTGTTGAAAATATTTTGCAACTGTAAAAGTTTTTGCAATCAAGTCTCTTAAAGAATTTGTATTTGCAAATTTGTGCTAATGTTATTCAGTTTGCAGTATTTAACTTATTTATTGCGTAGATGCTGTTTGACATAATTTTTAGAAATAAAAATAACATGTAAAACATATGTGTACATGTAAAACTAACGAGAAACTGTTTTAGCATTATTTGTGCCAGCATTGAAAGGTTGTCTGAAAACTGATGAATACATGTAGAAGAACTCCTGTTTACACCGAATTTAATACCATTGTTAGGAATATTTGTCTGGCAGTTGTCTGGATTTTTATATTCTGTGTTTATAAAAGATGTGTTGTCTTGCCACAACTATACACCAGTAATCAAGTGTCAGACATAATCCATAAATGACGTCAAAATGATTTTGGGGTAAAATTGACTCCACCTTCCCCATCCGTCATTTCGTCACGAATCTCTGAACTCCCAGATAACGGAGCCATTCCAAACTTTCGATTCTCTATGTGTGCAGTGATGACCATCATCTCGCGATGCCAGTGTCACCACGGAATGCCGACCTCTATCCATGTGGCCTCGTCTGGCATATCGATCGCCGACGTGGAGGGAGTGGTCATTAATTCCGTCCGTCAGCATGAGTGCCATGGCCGTTGAAATGATGGGCTCCAGAAGTTGACACTATACCCAGACCTTGCTGCCACAACCCAAGACTGACGATGGATGCGGACCGACCGATGCTCATCCATCGTCTTGTCATCCTGCCGCTGAATCCACACAGTCCGACCGCTGGAAGGGTCAGCCCTGGAGATTGAGGCGATGTGTTGATTGGAGGAGAACTGACGCCATCACTCCTGGTGGCAATGTCGAAGGTTGTTTCTGGGGCTTCGTGATCGAACTTTCTGTAGTACTGAATGGCTGTAAAATCATCCTAATTATTAATAAAGCCATTCAAAAAGTGACTTCCATATACTGTCTGATTCAATCTGTGTAGTTAATTCCTCGAACATGTAGCCGAACCGGTTACACATGGTACTGGTGAATGTAAATGCCTGTAACTAGCCTCATTGCTGATGCAAATCACGTGTTATTTGGGATCACCGGTAGAGCTGAAATTCCCACTTTTACCCCAGCCAATTAAAGCTGATACACAATTTAATGACCCCTGAGGGATGCAAGGCTGAGCTGACAGATTGGTTAAATGCAAAGGTGGTATAACTACCCGAAGATGGTCACCCCAACTTCTTCTTTGCCTTCTTGGGGAACTCTTGGTGTGAAGTTCTCTCCCTGTTATTGGCGCTGGTGTAATGATTTAAATGAGCCTCTCTATCCCTTTCCCTTTTTGGGTGGATGCTGAATAAAAAGGCGGCCAGGGTTGAGGTTGATATATCACTGGCCTTCCTATACTGGGTAGGGATAGCTCTCCACCCCTGACCTTTCGTTCCTGATATTTGTGCTGAAAAGGGACGTTAAGCACCAACTAACAACCATTCTACCTAGACCTGTGATCACTGTACAACACTAGTCATACATTGCCAGTCAATCGCAATGTTTGACATGCTTCTTTGATGACCGAAACTGCCCGAAATTGCTTTCAGCACATACTGACTTTGACAGTCAAAATCTCAGAAACCATGCCAGCTATAGAAATGTGACATAGAAATGTAATAGGAAATTGCATATGGCAAGTTGATCAACACCATCTGGATGTGCCAGCAAGCATGTTTTCGTACAGTGTAAATATGAAAGAACAAATGGATGACTATAATAGTGTAATATACATAACAAAATAAGTTCTCATATGCTTTGAAAACATTTTGTGCCACGGGTTGAGAGAGCAGCTGTGGATGGTGGCTCCCTCTGAGTATGCTACTGACGTCATCAAGCTGCTAAGTAACTAAACTAGAGTATTCTTTCGTCTTTTCATCAGTAGAAAAAATGTGACTATTCACCAAGAAACGCAGCAGTTGCATTCAGGAAAATAAACTGAGACATTTTTGTGGTACATGGTGTACAGCAGCCGAAATGTTCAACTAATATTTTTGCTGTGTTTGTATACGTATGTGTGAAATAGGAAATGTGTGATTTAATTATGAATCATCCACAGCGGAGCTTCGATAATACAATTCGGTCTTTGTTAGTGTTACTTTACGATTGTTATGCAAGCAAAATTTGGTTCATCCAGAGCCTTGTTGGCTATAAGCAACAGATGCATCTTAACCTAGATCCTACGTCGTTATTTTTGAAATAAAAAATTTTCAGTGAAAGTTGTATCACTTAATCAAAATTCCATTGGTTTGTCATTGAGTTAGAGACATAGAAATATGCTAGTAAGTGTAATTAACTAAACTAACTATAGAAATAAATAAATAAACATTTATTTCTATAACATTTAGTTTTTTAAAGCTGGACTTAGCAGTAACAACAATTTAATGGCCTTTTTCAGGACAATCTGGGTGAGCTAGTACCAAAAAATCGTTCATCCACTCAGTTCTTATCTTGTGGTTATCATGATCTGATGTCTTGTAATTCTACATGTTACATTCTAAAGCATCTTGTTTGTATAGCCGGACAGTCTTTTCTACCTTCTTGGGTTTTCTTTGGTCTGCTTGTTTGCATAATAATCTATATGCTTTCAACCAGTCATCAACGATGCCGGTAGTAGCTGATATGTGAGTCTGTGTCTGGCTGTAACACTGTAATTGTACTATGTTCTTACTCTCATTTTGCTATATAAGAATACATCTGTATGCCACACATCTGCTATATCATTCTCATCGTGTCGTCCTGTTTCATCACTGGCCATGTTTTCACTGCTATTGGCTAAATGGCAACCATTTAATGGAACTGAAAAAAATGACAGCGCTGTAATAATCTGGGTGAGCTTATATACTTAGTATATATAGCTACAGTGGCCCCTGATGACTGAATTTTGGGAATGGTGTCTTGGTTAGAGGTTGGAAAGGATTGCAGTAGATGGTTCAAGTGCAAATGTATTTTACGATGACGGGGAACTTCATATTGTTGCAAAATTGCATTTATGGATCACCCACACACTGACATGCTTACATGAAATCAAGAAACACATCATCTTTGCTGTATTTTGTTAAAAGTGCTGTTAAACCCCAATCAACCAACCAACCTTTGCTTTATTTTGTCTAAAGCTGATACTCTTATTACCGATTTCTGTTTTGTACAGCAGTGTTTTTCAGTTGGTGAGCTGCATGCTAAAATTGTGCTTGACATTTAATTTATAAAAACTGTTCATTTTGTTTGTATATATTTAATTTGGATTAACTATTATCGTTATTTGTTAATAATATATTACGAAAAAGAGATGAGTTTTTAAAATTGTAATTTGTCACATATTAAAAATCTGTTGTTGGTCACCGTAATTTTTCAACTGGTTCTATTTTATCAGTAAATTTTAAACTGGTAACAGGTCATTTCGACAGTCCGTAATTTGTTTTAATGTAGACCATAGACGGACAATGTTGAATATTGTGTTTGATAATAGCATAATGAACTTTTGTCAGTTTATACTCAGGTGCGTCTGTTTTAACTGTGCACTTAGTGCATTTGCTGGCTAGTGAAACATACATCATTGTTATTTGCCATGTCTTATGTACATCATACTGCCAGTTCATGCATCTACTATTGTTTCCGACTAATGTTCTGTATTTGCAGAGTCTGTGGATTGTTCTGTATTTTACACAAGATTCACACAAATAAAAAAAAGTGTCCTACATCCAGCCATTTGTCAGCTGCCATAACATTAGTAGTTTGCAAAGACTACTTTAATAACGGTGATGCTCTACTGTTAATATCACATAATTCATCCATATCTGCTTTGCACTTCTTCGTAACCTTAATGGCAAAGGTTTAAATTATCCAAATTATCCATTAACTGTACTGTTAAGAACCAGAACTTATTTCCATCTTCGATTGCCAAATGAATGCAAAATTTGGTGACCAATAGTTGGTACAAAGAGACCTTACGAGTGCCATGTCATTATGATAGCTGGGCTTTGACGGAGATGAGTGGTGTGAGATATGTTGTATGGCAGTTACTGTCTGCAATTGATATTCTGTCCGATAAGAATGCATGTACGACGTATATATGTACAGTTTGAAAGTGATGCATTTGTTGTTTGACGATTATTTACTTACAACACTTATGTTCATTCACTTGTCATCTAATTTGTCAGTGTATGTGGAACTTTGATGAATACCATTTATTAGTTTTGCCTCATTTTCTGACTTTTGTTGGGCAATGTCCGTTGAGCGATTGCCAAATGAATGCAAAATTTATCGAGCCCTTACATAGCTCTACCAATCCCTGAAAAGTTGGTAAAGATCCATCCAGTAGTTCCTGAGAACTCGTTGCTCCAAAAACTACAAATGCATGGCAAAGCCTAGCGTATATATCGCTTGGCACTGTAATGTCGCCCTCTAGCGAATATTAATGAAACACGCTTACTTACTGATCACCCCCCCCCCACTGAACGTACCTGAAGTCACGCCACAAAAATTTTCGACGCCAACTGTACAAATTCTTATGTCTTAAACTCCGGGGTCACTGAACCGAATCTCAGCAAATTTGTACTTTGCCGGTTACTCCGCTGAAATCAAATTGCGATCTGCCATCAGTTTCAGAACGCCAACGTGACGAATGAAGATCGTCGTCGAATTGCGGGCGAATTGCAGCAATAATTGCGCGTTTTAAGAGCGTAAACTCCAACACCCTTCTACAAATCCTGAAATTTTGGTGAAGATCGGACCATTAGCTTCTGAGAAACAGGTGTTAGACAGTCGACCATTAAAAAATAATGAAATATATAAAAAATATTTTTAAAAGTAGAAATGCATGGCAAAGCCTAGTGTATAGCCCGCTCGGCGCCTTAGTGTCGCCCTCTTACTAATGAAACACTTACTGATCGCTGTCTTTCGACGCCGACTGTACAACTTCTTATGTCAAACTCCGGGGTCAATGAACTGAATCTCACCAAATTTCTACAAGGTGTACAGAAATGATTGCCGATTACTCTGCTGAAATCAAAACTGCGATCTTCCAATCCGTTTGGAAACGACAACGTGACGAATGAAGATGATGAAGATCGTCGTCAAATTGCGGGCGAATCGCAGCAAAAATTGCGCGTTTTAACAGCGTAAACTCCTTCCGAAATTATTGGATGGAAGTTACCAAATTTGTACATAATGTAGCCGGGTTACTGCCATTGAACATGTTGAAAGCGCATTTAACAGCTTTTTTCGATCTGTGCATAGTTCATCTTTGCTTCAGTCATGGCACGTTAAACGTACTCAGTCAATTTCCATTCTGTTACAGGACTGCTGAAATCGCATCTAGTTTGAGAAATCACACTGCATTGTAACTTCTTGCTTAGGCTAACAAGAAGCATTTGAAAAATGTTGGGCCCATTCGCCACTGCGAGCCGCCGCACGCCCATTCATCAGGTGTCGCTACCGGTACTGTCGCCCCCTGCGCATCGATGTCCACGACGACAACGACAACGCGTGACAGAGGGGACCGCTATGGCCCCATGGAATGGGCCCAATAATATGCTAGAACTGGTGCAGTTGTAGAAGACGTTTTAACTTCTCCATGGCTGCTGAGTGACGCTCGTCCCAGCGGAATTCATTTTTTTCTTGTTCAGAATCTGTCTGAGCGATGCTGTCACTTCACCGTAACTGGGGCAGTAGCGTGCCAAGTAGGTTGTCATTCCTAGCAGTCCCTGCAATGCTGCTCTATTTTCTGGTTGAGGCATATTGCGTAGGCCTATTGCGTCGAACAGTTTCGCTATCTCTATCTTGATCCATTGGCCTAATGCGTAACATATAAACTGTTCGGGAAACAGGTCAAGATAATGACGATGATGACATTTAAAATTCGTTATAATTCCATACCTGCACAGCACCACGAGGACCATCAATGGACACAAGTTCACATTATCACAGAACGAACAACGGCGGTCGAGGAAATGATGAGAAGTTGAGAAGCGACAGGGCGAATCTCAGTCTCAGTCGGTTCCACCGTTTTTGTACGGTTCGTGTGACCAACACAGACAGACAGACAGACACACGGACCACGCTGCGTCAATACATGGGTGCGACTACCCACTGGCGCCTCAGTTCTTCCCAAATAAACTAGCAGTGTTAACATATCGAGCCTACCACGACACTGGTTCGAGATACCTTCAGTCCTGCTTCACCCGCGTTTCCGACATGCCATCAAGATGACGACTGCGTTCGTCCTGTTCTGATCGACTGTGTCTGAGATTCGAACCCGTGACCTTTTGGGTCACGAGCGAACGCTCTAGATACCGTTATTCCACGAAGCCATGTAAGTAAGTAAGTAAATATAATTTGTATACGCCCACAACGGCCCGCCAAAGGCGAATCTAAGGCGTAAGAAAAAGGCGATCATAGGGTTTGGAACTATCTCGCATATAGCACTGCACTTGCAGCGTGGGCGATGCAGCCTAACAGCTGCACGCTATGGACTAGTTAGTCTGAAATTCCACCGGGGGCAGTTTCCTCGTAACTTCCTCGTAGCAAATGTTACGAGGAAGTCGCCAATACGTTACGAGGATATCGTGCGTGTCGAACGTGTTACACGAGGATGCTACGGAAATGTTAAACGTCAACTCAAGTCAAGTAGCCTTTAATAACTAAAGGTGACATGCGCACCTTTAGTACGACAGAAAAAAACGCACAAATCAAGAGGTTAAAAATTTAAAAATAGAATAAAAACATGAGACACTGTACAAACATATTGGAACAAACATCGATTAATGAACATATTTCTATATACAAAACAGTATTTAATTGCGGGAGGGAGAAATCACGTCCTCTTGATCTAAGCTTAAGGGAATAACAAGCGTGAGCCAAACGACGGCTGGGTAGGAGGGGATTGAGACAATGAAGACTAAACTGAATTTATTTAAATGAATTTATTTAAGAAGTTTACTATCCGCCCTGTCAATCCAATGACTGATTGCTAAATCGGAGTGGGAGAAACCACGACGTTACGAGGATGCTACGAAAAAGTTACGAGGAAACTGCCGCCCCGGGTGGGGGGGATAAGGTAAAGGTACCCGTTTAACGACTCCATAATAGTAACGAAGACTGTCGGCGTC
>Ga0209782_1002642_pt1 | contig 10069 bp, 10 predicted proteins | sample WorMetmaBAHAMAS1_FD_187390 | JGI IMG/M metagenome (GOLD analysis project Ga0209782, IMG submission 187390) | Marine gutless worms symbiont microbial communities from Max Planck institute for Marine Microbiology, Germany - Inanidrilus... | ecosystem: Host-associated > Annelida > Digestive system...
GCTACCGCCCCATGCAATGCACATCTGTTGCATCGACTCGCGCCGGTTTACGTCTCATCCACAGCAGCATCAATGGGCCTAAGCACGGCGTGACAATTAAGGCCACTCACCTCCCTCTCCACACCCCGGTCCCACACTATTGTCTGTTGCTAGAGATGGCAATGTCCTAGGTACCGATAATTTGATACACAGTTGGCTGGCAGTTGAGATGGCGACGTACAGCAGCAGCAGCAGCAGCAGACATTAAAGCAGTACTAGTCTACAGTTGATAGACAAGATATAGGAGGCTGCAGATGGGAACAATAAAATTTTACAGTTAACCGGACCGTGCCAGACGTAACCGGTCCCAGATATAGGACCAGTTAACCGCTAACAACTCTACTATTAATAGTGTCAAAAACAGCAAACTACCAGCAGTGCTTGGAGGCGGAGGCTGTGAACTGCTTGACGATGAAGCAGCAGCAGCAGTAACAGCACTGACGTCAGCAGGCACTGCTGAGGTAGCAGGCACAGACGGTGCTTCGCCTGACCATTTATAACACATAACATGCATTACAAGCTATACAAAACAATGTCGCAATCTTTCAAATACAATACACTGAAGATTTCACTTTGAAACATCATACTGTTATACAGCACAGCAAACAATGGCCGGGAAAAATACACTTAGTTAATGGCTTAGCAAAACAGCGCATGGCGTCATTTGTCTATGTGAGATATCAGCAAACAAAGCAACACATAAATTAGATCAATCAGGCGGTGAAATGATGAAATGAACAGACAACCTGAAGTGTTAGCAGGTGCAGATGAACCAGCGTCTCCGAGGCCGACCGAAACCAGACTAAGAAGACGTAAAAGTCGATCGGTCAGCAGCTGACTTCGCCGTACTACCGGATGTGCTACCATTGTCATCAACTGGCCGAGTGGCGACACGTCGAAACTACCGCTCGATGCACCAGCGGATTCGCTCACTGATCCGTTGCTGCTGCTTCCACTCGGCAACCGCTGCAGGCTCTTCCCGCGCTTGCCGCCAACAGCGTTGTCCAGCTTTATCAGCAGGTTCCAGAAATCGGTCGACCCAGACCCACTCGGAGCTGGCGCCAACGACGCTCCCGGACTCAGCTGTAACGAGGACGTCTTTGCGGCTGTCTTGCCTTTGTCCGCGGCCGTCAAGTCTGGATCGGCTGACTGTGCATTTGGCAGAAATGCATTCGGAAAGCTTTTTGCCAGGGAAATTAACGTGTCGAGGACGTGCCGGCAGACGAGTGGCGATGCCTGAGGATGAATCGATATGTTTGACGAGCCTGCGGACGACGGAAACGTGCGAGACGAAGTATGGCTAGTGCTACGTTTGGCGTTGCGCTGCAGGTGGAAAACGCTGGCTTGCGAGCCGAGAGCAGCGCACAGATAGATGTTGAGCCACGACGGGAGGTCATCGCTGGGCATCAACTCCGTGGAGTCGGGACTGCCTGTACCTGCCGAGTCCGTCGAGACCATCGGCTTCTTCTTCGTGCGAGCAGAAAACCCCGAAGTGGACTGCAGTTCGGGCTGCATACCGTCGGTGAGGTGCTGAAGTACGGACAGCAGTGTGCCGACGATCCACGACCGCGTCTGCGGGTGATAGCACAGGTTGCGGAGAACACGGTGCAGACGACTTGTGTTGAGCCGCGACTCGTCAATAAACAGCAGCACGAGCAGACAAGCCAGTGCTTCATGATCCAGCAGATGTCGGCCGCGGATGCTCGCGGCGGCCGCGGTCCACGAAGTCGTTTGGTTCGACCGGTTTGTACTCCAGCCCCACTGCGACCCGGTGCCTCTCATCGACAACGGACGCATTGCTGTGAAGCGTGCAGTTGACGAACGACTTTGTAATCCTTCCACACACATTCACGTATGCTAAATTACGTTTCTGTAGAACAAAGCTCAAGCAAAAACCAACTATTTAACTCACATATGCACTGTGCAGCTACAAGACTACAACATGCGCACTACAATGTCATACAATTAAAGTGCTAAAACGTTAAAGTGTTACTGAAAGCTTCAGTAAATAGCGAATGGGAGAGACAGCAGCATAGGGCAGGGAGCAGAATGATACACCTATAGCCCTACCTGAATGTCGGAGAATGCCTGACAGCAGACCAGCGCCCTGAGCAAACAGTCGCTCTTGAACAAGTCGTCGATGTCGTTCTTCCACCTCGCGCCGCAGAACACTAGCCTCGGCTGCGAGATCCGACGGCAGCACGGCGACCATGCTGTCGTCCATGTCGGCCAGCACCTGCTGACGAAGTGATGCCGGCAGAGACTGAATGAAGCTCGCCGGGTCCAGAGGCGCGTCGTTAGCTTCACGGTTCTGATCGGCAGCCACCCTCGACTGTTCGGCTCTCTGCTGTGCCAGCACCTACCGAAACCAAACACATTTTTCTGGAAAAAGAATATATTTATCAGAATGATGGACTGCCTAGAACAAAAATTCAAAAACCTAATACAAAACATTAACTGTGTATACCCATCTGAAGCACAGGAACTTCCCAGCACGAGTAAAGAAATTTCTGCCCATGTGCGTTTTGTGCTAATATTACTAAATAATACGATTTATTGACAGGCAGGTTGTTGAATGGGTCCCATGAACTGCCTTACAGTAAGCCCAGGAATTTAGCATAAAATAATTAGGCTAAAGGATGCTGCGTTGAATTTCTCTAAGTGTATTCTTACTGCATGCAACAAATAATAATGTACAGTAGCTAATAACTGTGACCACAAAATACAATTTTTCACTGTTTGACCTTGACCTTTGACCTACGACCCTGACCTACAATCCCAGTCTAGCCAAGGTCAAGGTCGACCCTCATGCCAAAAATCAAGGTCAAAGGTCAAACGGTTCAAACAGGAGGGCACTCACAAACGGACGGACAGACATGCACACACACACGGACGCTACCACACACCTCTTCCTGGATGTGCGGAGGAAGGGCGGCAAGGAATTCAGGATTCACTTCGGTGACGCCGAGGGACTGTGCCTCCTGCTGCACCTGCTGAGCCCGCTGCTGAATCCGCTGCAAGCGCAACTGCTCCATTATCACTTCCTGACGGATGTTTTCCGGCAACGCGGCCAAGAACGATGGATCTACTCCCTCCGGCAGTACGACGTCTGTACAAGCAATATGCACGCCCTTACCCAATTACTTCCACACCAATAACAACAGCAGCAGCAACAATACAATTATATCGATTTCATAGACACAATCGTTACTGATGTGAGACAGTATGACCATATAACATCAGTTCTGCGGCAGTTACAGTGGCTGCCAGTCAGGCACTGGGTCAAATAGTAAGTGGCATGCCAGAGGAAACGGTCACTGACTGGCCATCCACCGAGGCACCTTGCTGACGACACCAACCTTGTAGCCAACAGTGGTCATCACCTACTTCAATCATGTCTGACTGGATGTGAGGTACCCCAGACATACACCAGCTTCAGTGACAAAAGCCTTGCCATCGTCTTTGTGACATGACAAACTATGGACACTTTAAGCGACGACAAAAAAAACATTTCTGATGTCGGTGCTTCAGTTACCTTCAATCCACTGCTGACTAGAGTGAGTCAATACTCTAGTGGCTAACACATCGGACTAATGACTCAATGGTAATGAGTTTGAGTCCCGGCCGCCACGCTGTTGACTTACAACCTTGGACAAGTTGTTCACATCCATGTGCCTCTATCGCTAAGCAGTATAACTTGGTACCGGTGAAAATGGGGAGTAAACAGGCACACTACACAATGCACTAGCCCTGTATCCATGGTCTCACAGCATAAGCTGGAGTCTGGCTGACGGCTACAGAATCAGAGATTTAACGCCACACCATGGGCCCATGTGGCTCGGGAAAGACTTTACGGTTTTTATACACTGCTGATAAGGTGACAGGGTTTCTTCTGGAACAATAGGAGCATGAAAGGCACTGGAGAGGGAAAGTGGCCGAACCTGGGCCCCGATTTACAAAATATCTTAAGATTTATCATAAGACTGTCGTAACTTTGTGGTAAGATTAACTTGCGATAGTGATTAATTAAGATGCGGTGAAATTTCTCTTTAGCTATAGTAGCTGATTGTAAGATTTTTTTTTACGATTTTCATCTCAAATTTTCAATTGCTACGATAGTCGTAAGATGTTTAGTAAATTACATGTCTGTCATAAGACTGCCATATAAATCTTAAGATATTTTGTAAATTGGGCCCCAGGTTCACCTGGTAATAAGATAATAAGAGGATAGAAATAATAAGAGGAGAGAAGTGTTAGCGGTCATTGTTAATAATTTACCTCCAAACATCACTGGTTGCTGGCCAGATGCTGTAGCACCTGCCGACGAGCCCTCGCCAGCATCAACAGAACTAATGAACAGCACAGACAGGCACGTCAACGTCCAACCACAAAAAACATCATATAACTAACGTTGATTCTGTTGAAATGCGCAAGAAAAAGAGATCAGTATTCTACGCAGATCGGTTTATGGTACTGTACAGGTCACACTGGTCTGGTGATAGCACGTCTGCAGCGTAAGAGATCCAAGGATTGAATCCCGCCGGCGCGTGAATTTGCATTTATCACGATAACCACTGTAATACATAGCACTGGCCACAGGCTGCATATCTTTACTGCAGAGACTCAGCTTTTCACCCTCCATAGGATAGCAAAATGAATATCAGCCTTGAGGCTGAGTAATAAAAAAAGGGTAAGCAAAGACGGATGGTAGCAGCCTGTATGCTCAGTCCGCATTCACCAAATAAAACAGGCAAACTCTCACAACGGCTTTGCCATAATTATAGCAATGTAAACATTATTGTGGTGTTATTAATGCGTCTACAAAAAAAACAGACCAGTCATGAGAAACATGCATAAATAAATGCTTCACTCGTTACGCTAATCATGACTTGTGACTGAACTCATCAATATGTGGATGTTCAGCTTCAGCCCTTATGAAGATCAACTGCTCCAAAACATGAAATAAATTGAGACCACTGTAAATATCCACCACCACCACTGCCAAGACCACATCAATTTTAATGCCAAATAGCCAGGAGAAAAACAGCACCAGCTTTTCTGCTCCACTTCTTCTGGAGGAGAAACCTTTACAGACACAATGGCACAGGTTTCAATACACTTCCTGTCAGCAAACCGACAGCGTCAAAGTGCTCAAGGAAAATATCAAATGTTCACTGCGTTAATAAATTAATTACTTTGAACGGAATCTCGCAGACAAGTGAATAAATTGCTGCTGAACAGCAGCGTACGTACAACAGCAGATATGCTGTGTAAGACACACCTGGCAGTAGGCTGTGTCTCAGAGCCAGAGGCAATGACATCGGCAGTGACAGTCACAGCAGCCATAGCATACACAGCATCACTGGGCAGAGAACTGCTCGCTGACGATGTACTTTGTACGTTGACGGCTGCGTTCATTATAATGCCACCACCTGTTTAAAGACAAAATACGATATGCGACGTAGGTGAACAGCAGCCAATCTGTCACATGCAAGACACTCAACTGACGACAATGCCAACAATAATAATGACACATACACGCACGCACACACCATCAGTGATGATCATTCCGTGTCTGCAGCTGAGTAGTTCGCTTTATCTCCATTATATTGTGTAGATGCCCGCTGCTTGTATATTCATAATTACATGTAATTGTACATATTTATTGATATTTTTCTATTTTTATTTGCTTCCATACTTGCATCTGCATTTGTGTGTTAACTAATCTAGGCATATGGCTAACAGAAACCGATAAAATTTTACACACACACTTTCTTATTACTGGTCTAATGGACATTTTCCAAGTAAACGTGGGTTAGCTGGTTCAGCCTGATTGCCACTAATATCTTTCCTCCAGTTGTTCTGAACCTCTGCATCATTTTCCTTCAGCATCCTCTGACTAACTCCCACCTCCAACACTGTACAATGTTTGTTTGAGCCAATCAGGATAATCTTTGTGCATACACTCGGGCATAATCTGCAGGCAGACTGGTTAAATCACAATAGCTACCTGAACTCGGCTTTTTCCTTCTTTCTCACAGAGCAAGACCACGTATTAATCTAATCACACTCACCTCATTACGACCAATGGAAACATGTTACTATGCATACTGCAGCACAAAATCATTATTTTAACGGCCACTGTACAAGGACTTTTGACAATGACAAACACCGCATCAATTCACTGTTTCAACATCTGACTCGCGCTTCGCAAATATACTCTTGTTCATTTTTGACGCTGTATAATAACAAAAACATGTCGGGCTACATGTGTTAAGCTAGAATGAAAGGCTAACTAATGATGCGGGAAAAGACTATACATGACTGATATGCAAAGTGGTAAACCGAGGCCAAAGATAGCAAAAGTTAGACTGATAAAATAGAACGTAAAGTCACAAACTTGTTGACAACAGCAGTAGGCTACAAAAAGACAATGACGAGGTTTCATTGCCCAGACACCAGACCAAACATGGGGTGTGAGCAGCAGCAATCATGCTGCGGCTCTACTCACCGGTCGGCGCTAGACTCATATCCACTGCTGCCTGCTGTTCAGTCACTTCATGAACTTGGTCGGCTCCTGTCTCACCAACATATTCCCTGCACATATCCCAGTCACATTCTCAAACAAATGTCCAATAAAAACGTTCAAAATCTAACTACAGTGCCAGACAAATATGCCGTTTTAAGACACATCGAGCACACCAACAGTGGCTTTATCGATTACTTTGCGGTATGCTCGAGGTTCTTGAAATCCTAATTAAGAAGAAAAAGAATAAGAATCCTCCGCTTATTTTTCTTCTTTGATATTTCAGTGCTGCTGCATGCTTGCAGGCATGTGTGTGGGTGATACTGGATGCACAGCTATTGCCCATTTCAGGTCCTGCTGTCACATTCGAGCCATTTCACTCTACGATTCCATCTGTCGTCCGTATCCATCCATATGCGTAGTTCAAACTGCGAGTTTCTTTGATACAACTGATATCATAATGACTGTCAACTCTTTTGAACAACTAGTTAAGAGAACGGTCCATAAAGTACAGTTCACAAACACACCAGAACTGGTATCGGTATAAGCAGTATGCAATGAAGACCTTATTGAAGCCATGTCGACTGATGACACAAGGCTCATGTCTACCGCTCCTTGCTGTCCAATAGCTTCAGATCCTGCCTCAGCTGCCGACTCCCTGCACACATTAACAACACACTTGCATATTTCACCGACCTTGACCTCTGACCTTGACCTTCAATTCTACAACAGCCATGGTCATGACTCATACACAAGGAAAAAGGTCAAGATGGAAGGTCACACTAATGCAGTCGGTAATTGAATGACACATAATTCACAACTTAGGTCCTGATAATAAGTGTCAACTGCAAGCAACAAAGGTACAATAAAAACCTGGTTATCACAGCCACCAATTCATCACCGCTCACAAGCGACATGTCACTGGACAGCGGGGTGCTGGTAAACGGCCAAGCTTCGCGGACGTCTTGGGCATCTGCCGACACTGTCGGCATTGGCTCAGCCACAGTGTCAGCATCACTCAGAGGCTCGGCAGCAGATGCGGCTGCTGGCATTTCTAGCGGCGGCTGCTCGACGGCCGCCGACGCCAGCACATCCAACAACGGTGCACTCACGGCTGCTGTGACAACACAAACACTGCTGCAGACTGTCACTACAATGAGCAAGACCATTGCACCAAGGTTCTTAACACCTCAACAGCTAGCACATTCGTCTTCACTAAACCAGCCTACTTCTTAATTTAATATCCACATTCCTCCACTGCAGCAGCCATTTTCCATGTAAATCTCACCGGTCGGCCGAAGCCTCCACAGTTTTTTCTCCCATTTATTTGAAAAACTCTTTGTGATTAAGTGGCAGAGAGGTTTTTCTGTAGACCTTATGCCCTACTCTCACGTAATAAACAGTGCTGAAATGTTTAAAGAAACTTAAAGCACTTACCCCAGCCACTGGCCTGGCCTAACCTCTATCGTTCCAGTAATGGACCTCACAGGGACAGGGCACTGGTCCTTTCATGCCAGCTGTCTGATGACAATAACATTTGAGTCTCTCGGAAAGTCATCCAAAAAAGGAAAATTTTGAAATTAGTATAACAGTACGTTCTACAAACAGAATGCCTACCTCACTCAACGATAAGTGTCAAGAGGACTGAAAGGATATGTAAGAACCCTATACAGTGTCACTACAAGGCTGAGTGAGATAAAACTTAATGTCCCACTCGAAATAAAAAAAGGTTATTCTGGAGACACTCTTCCCTGCCAATCTCTTGACTAGCTAGTACTGAGAAAAAACAACATCAACACCAGCAGAAACACCCACAGAAAATATACAATACACCAATACACCAATACACCCAGGGGCTAATACAATCACAACATCTAATACAACACCACGAAATGTTTGCGACCAATTTAATTGTTGCCTTCATTTAGCTGCAGGAACGATACACAAAAATACTCCGTGAAAGTGCAGTTGTGCATGTGCACAGTTATGAGAGACCCACATAACATAACATGCTCACTGTTCAGTCCTGCAAATGATGAAAATCTACAATTTAAAGGTGTAAGTAAGTAAAAACGATTAATGTGTCCATAACGACAAGTGTCACTTCGCGGGCACAACAAAATAGTAAAGAAAAACTGCGTCTGAAGAGGTAAGTCTTCAGACGACTACAGAAAACATGCAGTGACTGCGCAGACATGACGTGGTGTGGCAAACTGTCCCAAACTCGAGAGGCGGCGACCGGAAAAGCTCGGTCGCCGTACATCGACAGCCGCATACGGCACACAACCGGAGATGGTGACGAGGCCGAACGTAGACGACGCCGAGCCTCCAGATCTGCCGTCCGACAGAGGTTGTCGGCAAGGTACGAGGGCGCTAAACTCTGAGGACACTTGTAAACGAGAATAACGAGCTTGTAGTCGATCTGCTCCGGTACTTTGAACCAGTACAACAGGTGGAGGAGCGCGGTGATATGGTCATACCTCAATGAGGAAAACACCAGCCGGGCGGAAGAGTTAATCACTGATTGTAATCGCTCAAGCTGGTCAACATGGACTCAATATTGACTGGCAAAAGTTGACAACAGAATGAGAGAGAAAATCCAAGTGCTCATACCCAAAGATGCAGCGTCTGGCACCATGGTGTCTGCGGTGGCCAATTCTACCGCAGTCGACTCAGCATCAGGTTCAACTGAACTAGCCGGCATTTCAGCTGTGACTTGAGTGACAGCTTCCGTGGCCTACAAATGCATACACAGAACTAGAAAAACAAGCCAGTCATATCAACAAGCCAACCAGTATGCACGTAGCCGCCCGCAAAGAATGAAAAGCTCGCAAAGAACGTTGGGTATAAAAACTGTACTAGTGCAGCGATACGTCAAAAGAAAAAATAACGACCTTCGCTTCGTCGGTACCGGCCGACTGTTCTGCGCTCTTGCGTGCCTTCTCGGCCTCGGCTTTGTGCCGCTTTTCTCGCTGTTCCGCCAGCTCAGCATCACGGTGCTTTTCCAGCTCTTCTATTATCTCGGCTTTTACAGCTGCAGAAACAACATCCACTCTCATGATCTACGAACAGATCTACTACGTAACGGGTTTACACCACACACACATGACACAAATATGCCATTTCAGGGACGTTTTTCCAAGCCAGCCGCTTAGCATGGGACTGAAGAAACTAAACACTTGCTGATATGCACCAGTAAACTGAAAGATACTGCAACAAAAAATGAACAGAAAAACTAAAGCCAGGTTTGGTCACACTAAACAATGTCAAGCCTGGAAAACAGACTGGGTTGTCTTGTCCGAGGGCCACATAGGGCAGATGTACGCTACATTTTCAGATAGTACATTGCACAAAAAACATTCTAAGATGTCAATGTAATCAAAAACAGAGGCGGCAATGCACTGGCCACCCTCTCACAAGTGCAGCAACAACAGCAGCAACTACAGCACAGCTTCTATAAAATTCAATCCACAACAGAAACTAGAATACCCAGCGGTATATAGT